>Ga0209552_1000002_pt1 | contig 126573 bp, 133 predicted proteins | sample LauGreFaBDMM15SD_2_FD_188214 | JGI IMG/M metagenome (GOLD analysis project Ga0209552, IMG submission 188214) | Freshwater lake microbial communities from Lake Michigan, USA - Fa13.BD.MM15.SD (SPAdes) (version 2) | ecosystem: Environmental > Aquatic > Freshwater > Lake | place: Lake Michigan... | reverse complement strand
ACAGCAGGTGGTGCAGATTCGTCTCTCTTTTTAACGCTGACCCCTAATTTTTCAGCCGCTTTGGTCATTGTATCAATGGTTTTGTCAGTAGCAGTGGCTAGCCCTTTCATGCCTGCGGTGACCTTGGGTATGCCTGCGTTGACAAGATCTTGAAGATTATCACGTGATTTGCGATTTTCTTCTTGAATCTTGGTTATATCCTTAGTGCCTTGGTCATTGACTTTTTGTTCTTGTTTGGCTTGCTTCAGGCGTTCGTCCATGAGGCCGCCTTCAAGATTTGCACGCAACCTTAATTGTTCAGTGTACTTGAGAAAAGTTGAATCGTTGACACCCACTTGTGCCATTTGATTTGCAGCGTCTTCGTTTCTTTTTAGATCAGACAACATTGCTGTCTGAAATTCTGTAACAGAGAACATCTTTTTACTTGCTACTGCGGCTGCTTCAGGCATGGTCAGCAGTAGTTTCTTTGCTTCAGGAGTGTCTAGTGTTCCTGACAAGATATTCAAGAAACCTTTGCGTGTTTCGGGTGCTTGGTCTCCTAGCCATTTTTGCGTAGCGTCAACTGTCTTTATTTGTTCTGCGGCAGCAAGGTCACCCATTTCTGCACGTTTTTTTAATTCTTGTCTGTAGCCAGCAAAACGTTCTTCTGCCATGGCGCTTTCTTCCAGCGCCTGTTGCTGTTCTCTATTTTTGCCAGTAATTTTGGCCAGCAAGTCTATTTCTCTAATGTAATTAGAAGCTGCTGCGGCCTGTTCTTCAGAAGTCATTCTCTGGCGTGTGCCGTAGAGAGATTGCATTTTTGTAAAACCAGCAATACCTTTGTTGATTTCGTCAACACTGATACCCATGTTGCGGAATTCTGTCCCAAGATTACTCTGCTGTATGGCTTGTGCCACACTGGAAATTTGATCAAGTCCTTGGGTTGCTGTGCCACCAAAATGTGCCAGCGTCTGAGAATTTTCTTTAACAATACTAACAAACTTGTCCAGTTCTTCAGTACCGTAGTTCATGCGTTTTAAATTATCATAAACTCCTTGCATGCCTTTGGCGCCAGCAGCACCCATTTCGGACATGCGTTGATAATTACTGTATAGTAAATCTGCTTGTTTGTTTACAGCTTGTGTGTACTCACTGGCACCCTTTACCAGTGTTTTAAGAGCGCCGCCCACATAAGGAATCAATCCAACTAGATCGCCCAATGCGTCAGTGACACCGCCAATGCTTTTGTTGAACACACTGGCGCCAACTTCCCCGTCGTACAGTTGTTTGGTAAGACCCAGTGCCGATGTACCTAGACTATTGAATCCTTTGGTCATTGCGGCTGTGGCGCCTTTGGCACCCACAGCCATGTCTATCAGAGCCATTCTGGTTTCGACTGTGGCTTTACCAAAGCGTTTTATCTCATCTGCTTCTCGTGCTTTGAGTTCTGCGATTTCTTCTGGGGTGTATGCATTTGCCATAACTATATTTATACAGGAAAACCACATGCAAAATAACCCATTAACACAGTATTTCAGACAGCCAGCGGTGTATATCCGTCTGCCCAGCGACGGAAAATATTATCCTGATGGTGCATTGGCCATGCCACCTACGAGAGAATTGCCGGTGTATCCAATGACTGCAATTGACGAAATTACCTATCGCACACCCGATGCATTGTTTAACGGCAATGCTGTTGTCAATGTTATCAAAAGTTGTATTCCTGCCATTCGAGACCCATGGGCTATACCTGCTGTGGATGTTGACACTATATTGGTTGCAATTCGCATTGCCAGTTACGGACACAACATGGAAATTTCAACCAGATGTCCAAATTGCAGTCACGAAGCAGACTACGGACTGGATCTAAGAAGAGTGCTAGAAAACATGCGAGCACCAGATTACTCACAGCCAATAACTGACGGCGATCTTGAAATCTTTTTCAAGCCCATGACTTACCAAGACCTCAATGCCAATAATCTACGCCAGTTTGAAGAACAAAAAATTCTACAGGTCTTACCGGGCGCAGACATGCCCGATGATCAACGTATGAGTGCATTGAGTGCAGCATTGATGAAAATTACAGAAATCACTGTGAATGTTTTGGGACAAAGCATCAAGGCTGTCAAAACACCTGCTGCACTTGTGACCGAACGTGAGTTCATTGAAGACATGTTGAAAAATTGCGATCGAAGACTGTTTGCCAAGATACGTGATCACATTGTGGAAGCCAAGGCCAATGCTGAACTACAACCGGTGACCTTGCAGTGTGCAGAATGCACCAAAGAATATCTACAGGCCATTACATTGGACATGACAAGTTTTTTCGCGGACGCCTCCTAGTGCTGGATTCTGATCAAATTTCCAAATGGGTTGATCAGTTAGACAAAGAAAGCAAGTCCATCAAACAAGAGGCGTTAAAAATGGTATGGTACATGCGCGGTGGCCTATCATATGAAGCTGCACTAAATCTCAGCTATGAAGAGCGTAATTCAGTGTCTGACATTATCAAAGACAATTTAGAAACTACTAAAAAATCAGGACTACCGTTTTTCTAAAAATCAACCATGGATATCGAACAAGTTAAAAAAGATATAGAACTGTGGATTGCAAACTTCCTAGAAGTTCCGCATCCAGCCCTGGGGGGCTTTTCGCCTTGTCCCTACGCACGGTCAGCACGAATAAAGAACAGTTATGCAGTGTATCTTGGTGCAGATCCTTATTATGATCTTAAACACCGTGGCCGACAGGGCATGGGCGATAAAGAAGTTGTCATCTATGTGTATGATCCTCAAGAATGGACGCATGAACAGCTGGCTGGTAGCATTGAACTGGCAAACCAAGAAGTTCTGCTGCCTAGAGACATGTTGGCCTTGGAAGACCATCCTGCAGATGTGGAAATGGTCAACGGAGTATGCATGAATCAAGGCACTTATGCCTTGGCTCTGGTGCAGAGTCTCAGTGATCTAAACACCAAGGCTCGACTCATGGCCAGCCGAGGATTTTATCATGACTGGCCTGAAGAATATCTAACCGGCCTGTTTCAGCACAGACAGGATCCCAGAACATGAGCTACCAGTTTGCTAGAATTGATTTAGCTAAGACCAATTACAAAATCAATGTCAAGTGGGAGTATCTGCGCACACCCAACATTGCTGAGCTGAATCTGATCTATCGAGACTACTGCAAATACAAGCACTTTGCATCGGTGATGCCGATATTTGACAGCAGATACACAGACCCAATGACCGATGTGATCGGCTACTACGATGTGGATCGTTTGGTGGCATTTTCACTGATACGGCGCTACGACGATCACAATGCCTTGTGTGATCAGTTTGCATGGAATTATAATAGACCCAAAATGAGATTGGGTATCGAAACACTACAAGCAGAGTGTGCAATTTACAAAGATCGCGGATTTAGATACTTGTATCTTGAACAGGCACATCTATACAAGTCTGACATGGATGGCTTTGAAATACTAGGACCACTGGAGTAATTATGGACATTTATACAATTTGGGCAAACAAAGAAGGTGACATTTCTGATATTGACTGGGTCACAGGGATGCGGAGTTTTTTTGATCATTTGGTATCTGAGGGCAAGATGGAAAACTATCGCATCACTAGATGCAAGATGGGGTTTCGTTCAATTGCAGATATGCCAGAATGGATGATACTTATGGAATTTAAAGATATGGGTCAAATGGACTCAGCATTTAAACGTGTAGCACCGTTGGAAGGCGAACTGGAAGTCAAACACAAGAGCTTCAATCAGTTTGTCAGTGGTGATATTCAACATGCCCTGTTCCGTGACTGGCCCGACACTTTTGAATGAAAACCATAGTTTTAATTGCCTTGCAGGCTGAAGCTCCGGGTCTACGGCACATGATGAATGTGTTTTATACCGGAGTTGGCAAAGTAAATGCTGCCATGACTGCGGCGCAGGTGATTGAACGATATCAACCCGATCGTGTGATCAATCTTGGCACAGCGGGTGGCATAACAGTTGGGCCCGGACTACATGAATGCAGTCATTTTGTACAACGTGATATCCGATGCCTGGGGCTAGGATGCAGCAATGGCCAAACACCATTTGAAGATGATATTATCTTAACCACTGGCACAGCAGGACTCACCTGCAGCACCGGCGATGACTTTGTGATGAACCCAGAGCTAGACATTCCTGCAGATCTAGTAGACATGGAAGCCTATGCCATTGCCAAAGTCTGTCTGCGTAATCGTATTGAATTTCGTTGTTTCAAGTACATCACTGATCAAGCAGATCACTCTGCTCATACCTCATGGCAACAATCTGTTTCTCAAGGCCAATCATTCTTTGTTGCTAAACTGCAAGAACTTGGCGTAACCATTTAAGAACTTCTGCGAAGTTCTATTGACTTCGCTCTGCTCGTCAATTTTTTCTTTGTCTTCTTCTTTAAGTATTATCTAGATTAACTGGTCATAATTCACCGTAAGCACGGTGAACGATGAGCCTAGCATTATCTGAGTAGCCCAGTCATCTATCATAATGAGATTGCAGTTTCCTGCGCGGAGGCGGTTGACCGGTACCCCCTACTCAAGCTTCACATATCAACGGAACCCTAGTAACCCGATGTAGATCCAAGTCCTATAAGCATGGGTCGTATCTTTTTCAACGGAGCCCAAACCATTTGTTGCCTTAAGTTAGCAATTGCCTTTGACGCCCAAGAATCTGAATATGGTATCTCACATATCCTCAATGGGGTTGGGCCATGTCACCCAACACAGTGTCGTTAATGCTGCCTTACAGTTTGTTTATAATGTGTGAGCCATGTACACGCACTTGTATATGGCCGTTGTAATAATCTCGTGATTCTAATACTTGTCTTGCAAATTGTTCCCGTGCCTCAATGTAACTGCATTCGCTTTTGGATTTGCAATAGTAAAGTATTTCTCTGGTGAAGTTTTCGGTGCCTAGTTTTTCGATGTCCGAAGTCAATTCTGGGCTTGACCCATAGTACTCTCTCCAGTCTGAGTCGACCTTTGATCGTATCTTTTTCTTCTTCTTTGTGCCGTTTTTAAGTTTGACAGTGCGTTGCGTTGTTTTACTAAATTTTGCTAATTTTTTGCCTATGTACTTGCGTCCAGAAAGATTATTTGTAATCAAATAGACAAAGCCCACACAATCGTCGGGTAGAGTTTCTATCAGTTGATTGTTGTAGAACCATGTCATGTAACATAGTTATCGGATCACCAGGCAGTTGCATAATTTTTATCTACCACTGAACTCTTGCACTTGGTCTGGCATTCCTGCCATTTAAATGTTTGAAATTCTGTAGACCAAAATGTGTCTGCCAGCACAGTTGTTAAAGTTTTTTTATGTAGATCAAAATTGTTTGCCAGTTGCTGCCAGTCTGAATTGTGGCTGTATCTATTTGCTACCCAACAGCAGGGAAATAACCTACCGCGGGCATCAATGTACAAGCCTTTGTTGCCTATCATGCACAACGGAGTAATGCCGTTGCTGCTTTTAATTTGATTGAATAATTTAATGTTGGTAGTGGAAATTGATTCCACTTTGTCCCGTGGTGTCAAGGCAGTGAACTCACGTTCAAAGCGATGTGTACTGCTGATGTATTTTACACTGGGTTGTAGTGGATCGCTGACCCCGTAGGATGGATACACACTGCCAAACTTGGTGCTCTTGGTCAATTGAAATCGATCAACTCCCACAGTGTGTGCAAACGCTTTCATAGTGTCCAAGTGTTCTTCGTTGAACTTGAATGCAATCGCGGCCCAGATAATTTTGCAATCACTTGTGGCTCGCAATGTTTTTAGTCCTAAAATGATACTGTCGTAATCACTGTTGATGCGATATATGTTATTACTGTCGTTATCATACCCGTCGATGCTGAAATGTACACTGTCATTGGAGTCTAACAGTTGGCCCAACTGTGTCCACCATTGAACTTTCTTATGTGAGCCATTGGTCACGATCACAATCTCTACCGGCTTGATGCTTTTGATGTATTCTATAACCGGGATCAAGTCATGTGCATAGATGGGATCGCCGTCGTCGCCACAAAATGTAATTTTCTCTATATGTGTTTGTACAAACTCTGGAGTAAAGTTACGTTTGAAAAATTCCAAATCTAGTTCTGTGTTGACAAGGCCGTTGGGCACTTCCTGCCGAGAACACCGGGGGCACCGCAAGGTACACTTGCTGGAAATCTCAATATGAAAATGCCAAGTTGCTAACATAATTCTACTGCTCGTTGCCATTGCTTGCTAAAACTAGTCTCAATATCGGTAGTACCACAAGCATCCATGCAAACAATATTGGGTTGAATGCTGGTCCAGGAGTTCTTGACTTCTTCAAAGTCTGTTACAAAATCTTTTTGTCTTGACCCCAACCAACAGCACGGACTTTCTCGACCCTGTGCATCGATATATGTACTTTGTTCATTGAGTGCATGACAGTTTATTTTTGTGCCTTGCACGTTTGGCAGCTGCCAACCAATGGGCTGTTCTAGGTTATCTGTAAATCCTCGTCGACTGACCTTGGCTCTAAACCATGTAAACCCCATGTCTCGTGCCAACTGCTCACATTCATCCACTTGGTGTTGATTGTGTCGATAAACCAACATGTCCCAGTGTGCAGAACCTCCGGCTGCAATAAACGCTTGTGCGTTTTGCATGAGCTTGGTCCAAGAGACATTTTTACGATACACATGATTGGTACTTTCGAGACCATCAATTGAAAATACCACATAGTCTTGGGATTGATTGAACATTGTGCCCAGTTCATGCCACCAAATTGTGCTTTGTATGCTGCCATTGGAGTTCATGCCCAACACAATGTTGGGGTTAAGTTTTCGGAATTCTCTATAGATGTCCAATGTGTACTTGCCAGCAGCAGGATCACCATACACTCCACACATGAACATTTTGTCCAGTTGTTGGATTTTTTCTTGGCCAAATACCTTGATGATTTGACTCATTGAAAGATGATGTTGAAGATCTTTTCTAAAATTTTGATCTGTTTCGCGAGCACACAAAGCGCAGGCCGCTTGGCACACATCAGTGGGCTCTAGGTGTAGAACTTTTATATCACGCAAGGTCAACATCCGTGTTGTAACTAGTAAAGCCGTTTTCTTTGATCACTTTGAGAATGTTCTCCACACGTCCAGCAAGCTCATCTCTGTGACTCACGAGCCAGATTGACTTGTGACGTTCACGACTCATTTTCTTCAGCAAGGCCAATGCATTCTCCACGCCTTGCGTGTCTAGTCCATTGTCAATCAGTTCGTCAATAAACAACAGGTTGATTGGGCTGTATAAACTTTCCCATACATCGCGGAATGCCCAGCTCATGCTCAAGATCAATCGGTTACGTTCGCCACGACTCAAGTTGTCAAAGTCCAACTCACGACCCAGTTCTTCAATGCTTACAGTTAAATCATTCTGGAACTTTACAGTGTGTGGTAATCCAATACGATCCAAATAGTGTGTGAGTCTTGAATTTAGGTAACTCAAATTCTGATCAATGATCTTCTTGCGAACAAATGAATCTTTTGATGTCAACAGTTTGAGTAAGAAGTCTTGATGCTCTTGCAAGCGTGTGAGTTCGTTGAGTGCATCATAACTCACAGTCTGCAATGCCTGGTGTTGCATTTCGGCAATTTGTTCAGTATAAGGATCTTTCTCTTCACCCTTAGTGGCAATCTGTGTCAGCAAGGTGTTCATACGACCGCGATGATCAACAGCTTGTGCTTCTGTATCGTAGTGTGTAACAGGCGGTGTGCCCGCTTCTACAGGCGTGTGCTCTGCCAGCTGTTCGGCATATGGGTCTGTTTCTGCACGTTTGGCATCAATCTTGTGCTGAATGTTTTCCAGTTCACTTGAATGACGAATGGCTTCTGTTTCTGTTCGGTAGTGTGTGGTAGGTTTAGCACCCAAGGCACCTAGTGCTCGTAATGCATCTGTATTTTCCATCCACTGACCGTTGGTAGCCAGTGCTTGCAGTGCGGCTTCTTGTAGGGCTTTTTCTTTAGTGGCCAACACTGTTTCGTGATTGGCGTCGTGAAAGTCTTGCCCACAGGCATAGCACTTGTGATTTTTTAACTCTTCAATTTCGGTCCGAAGTTTGTCAATGGTCTTTTGTTCTTTTTCTTCGTCAACTACACACCTAGCAATCAGCTTCTCAAGCTCAGCAATGTCCTTGGCTTGTTGTGTGTGTGCGGCCAAGTCCACGTGTGCCTGTAATTCTGCCTGAATATCAATATGACTGAGATCATTGTAAGATGATTCTAACTCTCTAATGTCTCGGTCTTGTTTTTGCTTCCATGCAGTCTGTCGACCCACAAGAGCAATGTATGCGTCTTGCTGTTGTTTTCTTGCGGTCCACACAGCTAGATCTTTGTGAGCCAGCAGTTCTACCTCAATATCAATTTTTGCTAGATCATCATATTGTGCCACAAGGTACGCAACATCACTGTCGTACTTCTTCTGCCACAGCACTTGTCTGCGTTTCAAACTTTCGATCTGTTCTTCAATGCGTCGGTTAGCTTCTTGTTCTGCACGGATACGGAATTCTTCTTGACTGACACTGTCTTTGGTTTGACGATTGAGTTCTTTGATAGCATCTGCACGTTCCGAAAGCAAGGTAATGCCCAACAACTGTTCAATGATATTACGCTGGTCGTTGGCCTTCAAACTCAAGAATGGTTCAGTGTAGGTGTTCAAGGCCAACACATGTTTGAACATGTCGTGACTCATGTTCATAACACGTTCAATGGCATCCTGTGTTTCGCGACTGTCACCTTGTGCTTCGTCTGTGGCCACTTGAGCTTCGTTGTTGACATAAAAACGCAATACGTTGGGTTTACGCCCACGCTCAATCTTGTATTCTTGACCGTTTACAACAAAGTCCAAACTGACCAACATGCCTTTGCTGTTGGTTTTGTTCACAAGATTATCCTTGCGAATGTTGCTTAATGCTTGTCCATACAGGGCATAACTCAATGCATTGATGATTGTGGTCTTGCCTGTGCCGTTGCGCGAGCCATCGCCACCTAAGTCTAAGTTCTCGCCCAGTACCAATGTAAGGTCGTTACGGTTAAAGTCAATACCTTGTGTAGCATTGCCCACACTCATAAAGTTCTTAACAGTTAAATTTTTAATTTGGATCATGGTTTATTTTTTACGGCTTCCTGGTAATGTCGATACAGCATGTTTTCAACTGCATCAATTTCGCGACTACTGCGCCATTGTAAGTCGATGCTGGGCATAATATACTGCTTGATAAAATCAAATGCCACTAACGGAGTAGGTTGTTTGATACCTAATTCTAACTCACGATATTTGCTTTTGTACCTAAAATTATTCATGCCCTTGAATGGTTCGTGACAAACCCAATTGGCATCAATTCCGAGATACTCACTATCATCCACAAGCATGAATCGATAATCAATATTGTGATGCTCAAGTAACATTTTAGCATACTCTACAAATATTTGCGATCGCATTTGGTGCTGTTTGACAGATATATACCGTTGGTGGTATTCTTGAATGGCCTCAGTCTGAGACCCACTGCTAATCCAAAATTTATTGTTGCCACAATCTGCCACATTGTTGTGGTACACTTGATCACTTGCAATAACATCTTTCCAAAATTTAGAATCAAGATGGGCAAGAACTAGATCTAATCTATTAGGTTTTGCCCACTGTATCATTACCACGTCGGCAGAATCAATATTATTTTTTAACTGATTAACAATAAACTCGTTGCCGGCTCCGTACCTACTACAGTTATTGAGAGTTACACCCTTGGTCATCAAATTAATAATTTCCGGCCATTTCCAGTACTTGGTGTACCACAACGGTACTGCGACACTATCTCCGTAGCCATCTGCTATTGTTAATAATTTCATTCAACTAACTCTATGATCTGTTTGGTATTAGAAAAAAAATCAGCAAAATCGTTGTGCGGAACTTCTATTCCGAACTTTAACCAAATATAATAGTAAACCACAGCTTGGGTCCAAACATCTTTGATATGGGTTAAGTCGGTAGACCATTTTGCAAGTACATCACCTACTATGTTTTTGGCAATTACAACTGGATCAATATAAACAGCATTTGATTTCCTCCACTGCATCCATAAATCTTCACACTGTTCTATTTTGACAAAAGAGTTTACAATGTTAAAAAACTCATCATAATTTTCATATAATTCTTCTATGTACAATGCACTGTCATCTGTGGATCTCCAGGCATGTCTTAGATCATGATCACGTAAAAATAAAAAATACTTTTCTCGTTGTGCCCACGGAGCACTGGTGTCCCAGTTATCAGTTGGCAATTGTTTGTCAATGCTACTTTTCATGGTTTTTTCAATCATGGTACGAGCCACCACAGGCCAACTGCGGTCAGAATAGCAAATTTTAATAATTTTTGAGTTAGGAAAATTAGACTTGAATTGAGTTGATTCGCTATTGATTCCGTTGTCCACTAGCACACAATAATTTTTATCGTTGAGAAATTCTATCCCACCGGGCCAGCATTCTTTTGAATACTTAGGGACCACTAGATCAAGATTATGACTATTGCCGTTTTTGGAAAATCTCAGTTGATTCTTTGGTCTAACAAATCCAATACCGTGAAGGGTCAGCACAGCATTAACAAAGTGACCAAACCCACCACTGGGGTACCAAACACAATAAATCATAAAGTCTGATAAATCTTTAGCAATAGTTTGTTATCGTAAAACTCACTCTCAATATTGGTAAGTTGGTCTGTGACAATTTGATCCACTGACTCAAACTTTACTTCGCCTGGCGCCATGTCTGTATCTACGCCGGCTGCCTTGTTTGGAATCAGAGCCATTTCTCTAAGACTGTATTCTTTGATGTAGGTCTCTTTGATAAAGTTGGCTTCTTCGTACGAAATCTCAATGTCTAACTGCACACGAACATGCATGTCTTTTGCAAGTAAAGTGGGTGCATTATCAATAATGTTGCTGAGCCCCAGCACACGATAACGCGGTTGATCAGGCCAAGCATGAAACGCTGGTTCCTGGCCCCATTCTAAGATCATCATACCACGCTCATCATCGCCAGCGTCGGCATAGTTGTGTGGAAAGCAATTGCCAATGTAGGTAATGTTCTTTTTAGTCTGCCGCTTGTGAAAGTGTCCAGTAAACACATGTTCAAAGTTGTTGAAGTCTTCTCTACGTACTTCGCCGTGGTCCGGCATCTCTACCATGGCGTTCATCAAGTAACCGGGCAGTTCAAAGTGCCCAAACATGTACTTGCCTGTTAGTTTGGGAATACGCTTGTAATCATCTCCGCAGAGCCAAGGAGCGATAACCACGTCGCCACTATTAAACCAATTGTTACATATGACCACATTCGGAAGATGTTTAGCCCATTCCACGCTTTGTATATCACGTTTATCGCGATAATATAGATCGTGGTTGCCAGGGATAAAGTAAACAGTGTCAAAATTTGCATTCATGTGCTCCAGTGCTTGTAGGCTGTAGTTCAGTGTGACAATGTTCAAACTGGATCGGTTATTGTGCCAGTCGCCCAGGAACAAACAGGTTTCACAACCCTCTTCGCGAGCCTTGGTTGTGGCCCATTTCACAAAAGCCAAACAGTCTTCGTTGTGTAGTACCGAATTCGACTTGAGTCCAAAATGTATGTCAGTAAAGACCGCAGCTTTTTTAAAAAGATTCATACAGTATAAAGTAGTTTTTTTAATTGTACACTATTTGTCGGAAACATGTCAAGCTCATAACAGCGAATTTCGTAGCCCAGGTTTCTCAATTGCCATTGTATCCAACTTTGACTGGGCAAAGGAATGTCTGTCCATTCAAACATTTGATTGTTCAGCGTACAGTCAACTATGCGGTGACACAATTGATCTTGAGAAAGATGCTGTTGCAGTGACAACATAGTATGGTGGAATGGAACAAGATCACCAATGTCCTTTTTGAATTCCAAATTGCAAAATTCCTGTAACTTCAGCAGAGTCAATTCAAAATCATACAACAGTTGGTTAATCAATACCAATTGACATCGTGGGTGATTCCATCGGTCTGGGTGATACCATTCCACTTGGTCCTCCCAGGCCGGCATCAAGTTAAAACTGAGTATTTCTCTCTTTATCCAGACCGGTATTTGATCAACAGGCGTATCTCGTTCAACTGGCCAATTGCTGTACAAGTTGTCAGCAAATACTGGATCTAATAATCGCGCACTCCACCAATCTAACCAAATTTTTGAATAGAAGTTGTTTACATTTAACAACACCGAATCGTGGCCTGGATACAGATATATAATTTTTTCTGCAACATCCAAAATTTGATTTAAATTATTATCTAGTACTTCGTGTTGGTGATTTTTTGGATGCAGCCGAACAAACAAACAGGACTTTTCTTTGTTGGCAACTGCTTTCCATTTAGAAGAATGTATGTTGCCCGCACCACTCCCAAATTGATGGCTGTTTCCGTTTGAACTAAACGGGGCTATAATAGGATTATCAGTAGTTAAGGTAGTGAGTACCCATTCGAGATAGGTACCATAACTTCCACCGTTATATACAATAGCAATGGTCATGGGCTTGTAAAATTACACAATGTTGTTGGAATCCAAATGGGTTTCTTCCACTGGCTTGTCCACAATGTAAGTGGTAACAGTAACTGGTCCACTCAGAGCTGCCATGCTGGCCTTCCCGGAATTTTGACGTGTCCAACTAGGGCTAAGTCCGTTGATTTCTAATATGTCATCGCGGATGTTTTGGCTTTTCTTTTCCAAATTTAAGATGCGAGTAAAGCTGTTGGTGATGGCTGCGGTGTAGTAGGCAAATGGATTTTGTGATTTTGATTCGTCGAATTGCAATCCAATTTGACTGAGTTGCAGCAAGGCCTGGCCGCGCATTTCTTCGTTGTAGGTGTAGCCTCTCCAGTTTGATCGTGTGGCATAGCGTTCACACAGTTTCATGAACATGTGTGCCAGCTTGCGTGTCATGTTGCCATGGTCTCGGCTGAACACACCAGTTTCTAAATCACCCAGCCAGTGACTGCGGCCTACACAAACACGTTCTTTGTTTTCGTCCAGGCGCCAGTGTTCAAACGGCGGAAAGTTCAGACGCTGTCGTACAGGATTCAATATTACATCATCCAGTAACTCACCTAAGGAATCATCAATTTCTTCTTCAGCATCAAACTCCAATAGATCTTCGAGTTTTTGTTTTTTCTTCTGCGCAGACTTGGGAATCTTTTTCTCTGCCATTGGGATATGATCCCAGCAGGCGATTCTAAACACTAGATCGGTATTGGGAATTTTTACCGGATCCACAATAGTGCCTTCGCGTTTGAGCCGGTCTGCTCGATTCCTACGTGCCTCAGCAATGGTTCGCTGATTGATTTTCTCCAGGCTGGCCAAGATAATGTCATATTGGCTGTCCACAGCAGGATCTCTGTAGTAGCAATAGGTGTTCTTGCTGGCGTGAATTTCTTTTAAAATGTCTCTGTTGTTGAGATAATTAACTTTGGGTGCAATGGGTGCAGATATGGATTTGGTAGGATCCAGGGTTGATATTGTGCGTTTTGTAGCCACAGGCAGTGTCTCCTTGTAATGTATTTATTATAACACTTTTTACTGCATTGTCAACCTTTATCATTATATGACCAGTTTATTTTTGCGATAAATATTGTATAGGAAAAAGACCATGGCAACCACCCCATCACTAACAGCACAGGCCTCACAAGCACAGCGTGAACTTGCTGTCGCGACCAAAACACTGGCAGCGGCGCAAAACACAGTGATTGCAGCACAAAAAGCTGGCCGAACACCTTCTCCTGCGGCACTGGCAGCAGTTGAAGCTGCTACCGAAGCAGTAAAATCCACACAACTGGCTTCAAACAATGCCACAGCGGCAGTGACCTCTGCTGCTGGAAAAACCCCGCCCTCCACCGGTCCTGGTGTTCCTAATTCACTTGCGGCAGCTGGCAACCAAAATGGTAGTGTGAGTCCATTAATCGACCCGGCCAACAAACAACTGCCTTACAATGTGTCAACACCGTCGCCCAGAACAGGCAGCATGTTGAGCAATTCAAGCGGACTATTAGACACATTGGGTGCAGTTGCACTGGGCGCTGCTGTAGCCAACCCATTGGCTACTGCCGCCTTGGCCAGCAGGATTGGAGGTATCTTCAAAAGCACAAAGGATGTTTTGCCGGCCAGCACAGCAGTACCAAAAAGTACTCCTACAGTAAATCCAGCCACCGCCGGCACAGGCTTTGGTGATGATGACACTGCTGCGTTCCAAACAGTAGGACCAGCTGACCCCAATGGGGTGTTGGCAGCCGAAGACGATGCAATTGCACAAAGCGATGCTGATGCATTTGAAAATTTATCACGTGGCCCAGCTGACCCCAATGGGGTGTTGGCAGCCGAAGACGATGCCATTGCACAAAGCGATGCTGATGCATTTGAAAATTTATCACGTGGCCCAGCTGACCCAAATGGAGTACTGGCTGCTGAGGATGAGGCAATTGCGCAAAGCGATGCTGATGCATTTGAAAATTTATCACGTGGCCCGGCTGACAATGGGGTGTTGGCAGCCGAAGATGCAGCCATAGCAGAACAAGCAGCAGCACAAAGCGATGCTGATGCATTTGAAAATTTATCACGTGGTCCAGCTGACCCTACAGGAGTACTGGCAGCTGAGGATGAGGCCATACGTCAAGAACAAATTGCTGCTGATGACGCTGCCGCGTTTCGATTGAACGAAACAGTTAACGATCCTACAGGAGTACTGGCAGCTGAGGATGAGGCCATACGTCAAGAAGAAATAGCTCGCAGTGACGCCGAAGCGTTTCCCACTACCTTGCCCACTGACCCTACGGGGGTATTGGCAGCCGAAGACGCTGCCATAGCAGAACAACAAGCAGCTCAGGGCGACGCTGATGCGTTTGAAAATTTATCACGTGGTCCAGCTGACCCCAACGGGGTGTTGGCAGCCGAAGATGCTGCCATACGTGAGGATCAGATAGCAGCCGAAGATGCGGCACTGTTTGACCAAGTGGCTGCACAACAAGCGGCCGCACAACAACAAGCCACACTGGATCAGGCACGAGCACAAAACACCATTGCTAACCAGCGTAGAAATCCCAACAATGCAGATTGGCGGGTTAAGCTACGCTTGGCACCACAGGCTGATTATTTGTATGCAGCACCGGCACCTGGTATCTTGCAACCTCTTAAAGATCAAGGCGGTGTGATATTCCCCTACACACCTGCAATCAGCACTGCCTACAAGGCCAACTATTCCAGTTACGATCTCACACACTCCAATTACAAAGGTTACTACTACCAAAGCAGTTCAGTAGACGCAGTCACTCTGTCTTGTCCGTTCACTGCACAAAGCACAACCGAAGCCAACTACTTGCTGGCAGTGATACATTTTTTCAAGTCAGTGACCAAGATGTTCTACGGACAAGATGCCCAACGTGGCACACCGCCACCTTTGGTATATCTCACAGGACTGGGCGAATATCAATTCAACGAACACCCTTGTGTGGTCACTTCATTTACCTATACCTTGCCAACAGATGTGGACTACATACGTGCTCGCAGTCCCAACGTCAACAACAGCAACATGCTGAATCAACGGCAAGCTGGCAATGCTCGCTCACCTGGCACTACCTGGGGTGGTGGCATCCTGGGCCCATTGTTTGGCGGCGCAATCAACCGACTGGCCAATGCCGGCCTGCCCAAGGGCGGAAAAACAGCACAACCAGCACCGGCCACCTTTGGACTAAACAGTCCCACATATGTTCCTACCAAGATTGAAATAGCCTTAACACTGTTGCCAGTTCAAAGTCGCCAGCAACAAAGCCAACAGTTTAGCCTACGACAATATGCCAATGGCGACCTACTCAAAGGAGGATTCTGGTAATGGCAACCTACAACGCAACCAGTCCGTACGCAGCCACTGGCTACAGTCAGTTTTTTCTAGATGTCATGGTCAACAGACCCATACCTGCGCAGAGTGATGATCTGCCGTTTACAATCAATCAGACCTATCAGTACAGACCAGATCTCTTGGCCTTTGACCTGTACGAGAATGCGGGCCTGTGGTGGGTGTTCTATCAACGCAATCCCAACACCTTGACCAAGCCACCCTTGGACTTTGTGATCAACACATTGATCTACATACCCAAGATCAGCACACTGCGTTCAGCGTTGGGATTCTAATATATGGCCTATGAAATTAAACGCCAATCGACTACAGGCTTATTCATAGTCGTTGATACAGATACTGGAAAAACTATATCGCGAGCTGAGCTACCATCAGATGCAATTAATCTTGCAATTGAAAAAGGTGCACCAGTAGACAAACAAAGCCTGCTGAATGAAGCACGAGCTGTAGTTGACAAAGAAAATGAAACACAACCGACTCAAACGACAGCAGCCGCAGATGTTGCTACTAGTGATACCGGAGCCACACAGAATCCTGCACCGGCTCCTACCAGCACAGGAAGATTAACAACGGATCAAGCTGCCACCTTGGCCAGCAACACAGAAACAGGAACCAATCCTCCGGTAAAGACCTTAACAGAAACACAATCGGTCGACAATACCAGAGGATTGCCAATATACAATGAAGAAGGCGCCCTGGCAACTTCTCGTCGAAATCCCGAAACAGGAGAACTGTACATTCCGCTTGCAGAAGGACGCCCAGGCGGTGAACCCGGTGCGGCCACCAAAGGTGATGATGGTGTTACTGCTGCAAACACACAGCAAATTATATCAGCTGCCACTGCTGGCCAAAGTACTTTTGCGCCAAAAAACAATGTGTTGGATCAATATGCCAGTTATACCTACAACATTGGCTGGTACCTGCTGACACCGGAGCAGTACACTACCCTGCAAAAAACATCAAAAATAACAGTGAGTCAATACAACCTATTGATTCAAAGCGGAGGAGCTCCAGCAGGAACTGCTGGAGTACAACCTGAACTTCGAGATGCGTCCGGAAGAAGGACTGGATCAAGCGATCCTAGATCAACCACCTTTGCTGGCAGCAACTCAACCAACGCAGGTCGCAACCCATTCTTTGGATTGGATTACTATTTTGACAATCTAGAAATAAAAAGCACAATAACCGGCAAAGGCAGCAATAGAGCCCACAACGCCACTGAGTTGAGTTTTACTGTGACTGAAACTTCGGGCATAACACTGATCGACAACTTGTACAAAGCAGTACAATCAGTGTACAAAAAAATCACCGAAGAATCTGTGAACGGAGTTCCCTATGTTGCTGCCTATTATGCACTGATCATACGGTTTTACGGCTACGATCAAAATGGAAAAATTGTGCAGGCCAGCGACTCTGACAACAACAATGCCGTTGTGGAAAAAATTATACCTTTTAGACTGTCTGACATCAATTTCAGTGTAAACAACAGGTTGGTTGAATATCAGGTCAAAGCAACAGCTATTCCTTACTCAATAGGATTTGGTTCTAACCTAGGTGTGATCAAAGCTGATATTGAGATATCAGGAGCCACAGTCAAAGACCTGCTGACCAAAGGTGTAGTATTGGCAGAAGTATCACCAGATGATGGCAGACAAACAACACCTACACCTCAGACGTCAACCGTGATTGATGGAACACCCAATCAAGAAGTAGGTGGCGGAACCATCAACAGTTTAGGAGCAGGAGCATAATACATGGCCAATATATTATTTGATGCAGAGCGCATTTCTAAAAAAAGATTCGGCGGACCCAATGGGACTCCCTTACCATCGACGCCAGAGGAGTTGGCGGCCAAACAAGCAATTTTGGTACGAGGCTCCACACCCACTGAAAGATCAGTAGATCTTTCAACTCTCCAAACCAAACCTGCATCTGCTACATCTGCACCACCCAAGGCCAACGCTGCGCCCAGTGTGAATAAAAATATTGCAGTTGGTCTCATCGCTGCATTGAACAAACAAGAAGCTGACCTTGTGAGTGCTGGAATTTGGGAAGTGGCCAATCACTACAGCATAGAATTTGCACCTGCTGGCCTGGGAGATGCCCGTGTTACCAAGGGCGGCAAGCCCAACAAGGCCAAGGTGCCTATGCAACAGTCAAAAAGCCCGTCAGACAAGGTCAATCCTAACACCAACTCTGCTGATTATGATGTGAGAACTTTTGACGCCAAAGCCGGCACACCGATTGTGGTTATTCTGGATGAAATATTAAAAAACAGCACCTATATTGCTGATCAAGCATCTGCCATAATTGATGAACCAACGCAAAAACCAAAACCACAAAAACCACTGGGAAATTTGGTCTGGTACAAAATTTCAGTGCAGACCACTCCAATCAAGCTGGACAAAAAACGCAATGACTATGCTTACAACATCACATATGTGATTTCTGCGTATCCTATAAACAGTATGGAAAGTGAATATTTTTCAAACGCAACCTTGCGCGGCCGACACAAGAGCTACAAATACTGGTTCACAGGACAAAACACTCAGGTGTTGAGATTCGAACAAAGTTTTAACAAATTATACCACACAACATTTACCAGCCCTCAGTTGTTGACTGCCACACGAATTGCAAACAACAGAGAAACACCTCCTCGTGAATATCAAGCGGCTGTGGCAGACAGCGGCAGTCAGGGAGCCGACGGCCGAACAAACTCAATAGGTGCATCAGCAGCGGATTACTTGTACAGCAGGTCAGACATTGCCAACTGTGAGTTGAACATTGTAGGCGATCCGGCCTGGCTACAGCAAGGAGAAGCTGCTACCGGCATCAGCTCACTCAACTTTAATTTTAATCCGTTCAATCCCGATGGCGGAATCAATTTTGACGCTCAGGAAATTATTTTTGATATACAATGGAATCCTGGAGTTGACTATGATCTAACAGGCACCGGCCTAGCCAACCCCAACAAAACAGGTACAGCCTCAGCGGTGTATACATACAAAACTACGCAAGTTGTTAGTAGATTCAGCAAAGGTAGATTTGAACAAGACATCAAAGGAACTTTTATTGATTTATTGGATCCAGCTACTGCTGCCGCTGCTGCTGGCAAAAACAACAATACTCAGCGTGCTGAAAGCGCCTCTCAAGCAGATGTTCGCAGAATTGACAATGCCATAGCTGCTGGCCAGGTACGACCACCCAACGTCATGACCGATGCACAAAGAAACGAAATATTTGCAGCAGAAGACGCAGCCATAGCAGAAGCAGCAGTGGCTGCCAATGATGCTGCCGCATTTAAAACTGTCCCTCCAACTGATCCTTATGGAGTGTTGGCAGCTGAAGATGCTGCCATAGCTGCGGATGCAGCAGCACAAGGGGATGCAGAAGCATTTGCAAGCCTGCGCCGACCTCCAACTGATCCGTACGGAGTGTTGGCAGCGGAAGATGCGGCTATACGTCAAGAACAAATAGCAGCCGATGATGATGCTGCTGCATTTACAACTATTCCTCCAGTAAATCAAATAATGAACAGAGAACCATAATGTCAGACAATATCATTAGAAACAGTGGAGTTGCACCAAACTACAAACTTGATCGTGGCGGCACAACTGCGGCTTTTGGACCCTTTGTTGGAGTGGTCAAAAACAACGTTGACCCCACAAGACAAGGCCGATTACAAGTGTACATTGAACAGTTTGCCGGTACAGATCCAGAAGATAAAACATTGTGGCGCACAGTGAGTTACTGTCCTTCATTCTACGGAGCAACACCACGCAGTCCCGGCAACAAAGGCGACACTAACAGTGTGGGCGGCTACATTGGCGGCAATCCACAAAGCTACGGCATGTGGTTTACTCCTCCAGACCTGGGTGTGAGCGTGTTGTGTGTGTTTGCCAGCGGAGACCCTAACTTGGGATATTACATTGGCTGTATTCCGGACCAAGGCATGACTCACATGATTCCAGCAATTGGTGCAAGCTCTGCATTTGATTTGCAAAACAGTGATCAAAAAAGCTATTACAAAGGCGCCACTGTGTTGCCAGTGACAGAAATCAATCCGGAAAATTCCAAGATTGATGACAACCCGCAGTTTTTCAAACAACCTAAACCAGTACACAGTTTTGTAACAGCAGAAATGTTTCAACAAGGTACCTTGGCAGACGTTCAGCGAGGACCAATCAGTTCAACCAGTCAACGAGAAAGTCCCAGCGGTGTCTTTGGACTGAGTACTCCGGGTCGTGCAGTGTATCAAGGTGGCATCAGTGAGTCTGACATTAAAAAACGCATTGCCGCCGGATCTATCACTGCCACAGACGTAAATGTGGTCGGTCGTCGAGGCGGCCATAGTATTGTATTGGATGATGGCGATCTTGAAGGGAAAGATAATTTAGTAAGAATTCGCACCGCTGGCGGACACCAGATCACCATGAGCGACGATGGCAATTTTTTCTATATCATTCATGCCAATGGACAAACATGGCTGGAGTTTGGACAAGAAGGCACCTTAGATGTATATGCCACAAACTCAGTCAATGTGAGAACACAAGGCACAATCAATTTGCATGCAGACGAAGATATCAACATGTTTGCCGGCAAAACCATCAACATGAAAAGCATGGCAGGTACCACGCTGGAAACTGAAAAAAAGTTAACTGTGTTCAGCAATGACGAAATGACTTTTTACAGCAAAGCTCGTATTGGAGTATTAGCAGATGGCAGTCTCGCAATGGTCAGCAACAAGGGGTCCTGGAACGCCGGCGGCGCCATGGTACTGCAAGCAGGCGGTATTGATCTTAATGGCGGCTCAGCCGAATCAGTTGCAGCACCTGTCAAATTGGAAAAACGTGTAATGCCCAACACAGAATTCAACAATGCCACCGGCTGGCAAATTGCAGCCACTGGATTAGAAAGCATTGTGACACGAGCACCCACACACGAACCATGGCCATTTCACAATCAAGGTGTCAGCGTGGAAGTGGCCATGGAAGAAGGACAACCAACTACTCCGCCCAATACTCCGTCTGTGCCTTCGGGTTGGTCAGGCACAGTAACCGGAGATGCCAATGGCTAAATTTACATTTGTGTTGCCAAACGGGCAGTTGTTCACACTCGAAGGACCTGCTGGTTCAACCCTGGCACAAGCAGAAAAAATTTATCTTGAACAACTGGCTGCTGGTGCATTTGTTGGACTGAGATCTGGGGATCAGTTGCAGTCACTTGCCGACACAGTGATTGAATTTAGCCAGTCAAGGCTCTCACGTGGAACAGCTGGTGTTCCAGATGTACCACTGTTGGCAATTTACAAAGGTGGCGGCATTGGATCCACTGGTGTAACCAACAATACTGGCTTGAACAATACAATAATTGTGTCGTCTTTGCCCTTGTTGACAGACGTACCAATCAACAACGGCATAACCACAGCAGATTATGTGGATCAATCAACAGTGACAGAATCAATTGGTCCACTGTCAACCACACAAGTACAGGCTGTGATGGCAGCGGTAGCAGCCAGTGTATGCCAGCCAGCTGATGTAGCAACCGACGAACTTGGTGTTGGCAAATACGGTCTAAGTGTGCAACAATTAGAAGACGCTGGATACCTAAAGTGCGGTACCACTGCTAGATTTCTAGGACAAACACAATGATTAGACCAATGGATGTATTAAAAAGTCCCAGTGTCTGGACCGGCAAAGACGGTGTAGCAGCCGTGACAGATTTGTTGAAGAATCCCCCACTGCAAGATAAAATTCAATTTGGGCTAATGAAATCCAGTTTTGACACCTTGGTCAAAACTGGGGAAATAGTAACACCCGGTACTGATTTAAAAAAGCCAACAGGACAACTGTACGATGCTGCCGCCAATGCAGGAAAGAATTTGATATCAGCATCAGCCGGGCTGGTGGCGGCACCCAAGGCACTGAGTAGCCTGGCCGGTGACAGCCTTTCAAATCTTTCTGGGCCACTCAGCGGAGTAACCGGTGCCCTTGGTGGAATAACCGGTACAATCAGTGGAGCAGTTGGCAGTGCAACCGGTGCGTTCGGCGGAGCGTCTAGTGCTCTCGGTAGCATAACCAGTGGATTACCAAATGTATCAAGTTTGGCCAACCGAGGCACAGCTGAGCTTGGTGGGTTATTGGCCAATGCCAGTAAATTTGGAGTTGGCAATGCAGTGTCCTGGGCCAAAGGCACAACATCTGCAACTGATGCAATATCCGGCGCAGCAGGCTCGTTGGCCAGTGGAGTGTCGGGAGCAATATCTGGAGTATCCGGTGCTGGCAGCAATCTGACGTCAGGGTTGAAAACTCAGATGGATTCACTGGCCAAACAAGGTCAGTTTGCAGTGAATTTTAGCGACTTCAAACTGCCGGCTGCTGTGGCAGGAATCGTCCCTGCTGCAGGTTTCAAAGGAACAGTTGATAGATCTACACTGAACGCAGCCACTTCTAAGTTGATTGGCAGTGATAAAATACCGTTGCCTAATTTCAGTCCTCAAGCCGTTGACACTTCTGCATTAACCGACGCTGCCAGCAAGGCCAAGTCTGCACTGAGTGGGAGCCTCGATGCTCAGGGCCTGTTGTCTAAAGCCTCGGGTGCTCTGGGCACTGTGACCGGAGCAGGTGCATTGGCCAACTTACCTGGAGCCGGCGCTATATCTGGCTTGACTGGCGGCCTAACAGCAGCAAACATTGATAGTAAAATTAATGCACTGGGGGATCCCAAAGCGCCTCCATATACCGGCGATGACCCAGTTATTAGAGCACGGTTGGGGTTACCGCCGGTTCGCGCAGCCTAAGCAATTGAGTAAATACAAACATGACAACATTTGTAGGATTTAACACAATTGGGCAATCAAAAAAATTCACACTGGTGGATTTTGAATTGGTCAAGCGAGATCTGTTGAACGCATTTAACATACAACAGGGCCAGGTGGTCGGCCGTCCCGGATACGGAACTGTGATCTGGAGTTATTTGTTTGAAAATCAAACCCAAGATACTGAACGTGCTATTCTAGCAGAAATAAATCGTGTGGCCAGCCTGGATCCAAGAATTTATATTCAATCAGCTGAAATGTTTCCGCAAGACAACGGTATATTGATTCAGTTAGCATTGATGATGGTGCCTGGGCAAACCACCGAGTTCTTGACACTGTATTTTGACCAGCAGACTCGCACTGCCAGCTACACCTAAACATAAACTGGGTGGTTTATTTTTGCCATAAATAATCTACAAGATGGATTATTATGGCAAAAACTACTAGACAAACCACGGTATTTGGTGTAGAGGATTGGAAAAGAATCTACCAGACCTACCGCGAAGCCGACTTCCAAAGTTATGACTTTGAGACTTTGCGCAAAAGTTTTGTAGATTATCTACGATTATACTACCCAGAAACATTCAACGACTACATTGAGTCAAGTGAATTTATTGCCTTGCTGGATGTCATGGCATTTATGGGTCAGGCCCTGGCATTTCGTACAGATCTAAACACTCGTGAAAACTATCTAGACACTGCTGAGCGGCGTGACAGCGTGGTCAAACTGGCCAACCTGGTGGGATATACCCCCAAGCGCAACACCGAATCATCGGGCTATCTCAAAGTATTTTCAATTCAAACTACAGAAAATATTGTAGACTACAACGGCATTAACTTGGCCAACATCACGGTGAACTGGGCAGATCCAACCAATTTTGATTGGCAAGAACAGTTCACTGCCATCATCAATGCTGCACTGCTAAACACTCAACGCATTGGCCGCCCCGGCAACAGAACCACAATTCAAGGAATTCGCACAGACGAGTATACCGTTAACCTGTTGCCAGGCTTTTTGCCTGTGTTGCCATACAGCGCAGTGATCGACGGAATCAACATGCCATTTGAAGCTGTCAGTAGCACTGCCAGTGGCCGCGATTATGTGTACGAGCCTAGTCCGCGACCCAACGGACAATTTAATTTCTTGTTTCGTAATGATCAGTTGGGGTTTGCAAGTGCCAACACAGGATTCTTCTTGTTGTTCAAGCAAGGTGTTTTGCAAAATCAAGATTTCAACTTGCCAGAACGCATTGCCAACCGGGCAGTAAACATCAACATTGAAGGCATCAACAACACTGATCGTTGGTTGTATCAATTGGACAACGTGGGCAATGTTGCTCGAGAGTGGGTATTTGTTGAAAGTGTGTATACTGCCGCAGTTGAGCAACAGGCCTCGTTGCGTCCTTTGTATTCAGTCACCAGCAGAGCAAATGATCAAATCACCATGAACTTTGGCGATGGTGTGTTTTCTGAGATTCCAGTTGGACAATTCCGTTCTTATGTTCGTGCAAGCAATGGGTTGCAGTACATTATCAATCCAGAAGAAATGCAAAACGTGATTTTGAGTATCAGTTATGTCAGTCGTAGTGGACAACTGGAAACACTCACCTTGACCTGTGGTATTACAGAACCAGTGAGCAATGCTCTGGCTAGAGAAACAATCAATGAAATAAAGCAACGTGCTCCTGCTCGATACTACACACAAAACCGCATGGTCAACGGGGAAGATTACAACAACTTTCCATTCACAGCCTACAACTCAATTATCAAAAGCAAGGCACTGAACCGTGCGTCAATTGGTACCAGTAGATATCTTGACCTGGTTGACAACACCGGCAAATATTCTTCTACCAACACATTTGGTAGCGACGGTGCTTTGTATGAAAGCAATGTGTTGCCAACATTTTTGTTCACCTGGTTAACCACCAATGACATCAGTGATGTCATTACCAATCGAGTTGAATCACGATTGACCGACAATGCTGCCACACAATTTTACTATGCCAATTATCCAAGACCGTTGTTGTCTGCACTCGGAGTGACATGGAATCAAAGCACAACATTGGCAAACGAAACCACCGGCTATTTTAAAAATCCAGCTGGCACACCTGTGTCGCTTGGTATCTACGCCAGCAACAACATGAAATACGTAAAAGTTGGCAGCTTGATCAAATTTGTGCCACCCACTGGATACTATTTTGACGCCAACAACCGATTGGTGCTAGGTGTACCTACCCGTGCTGACGAAAAATTAACAATTTGGGCCGCTGCCCAAGCAATATACATTGACGGAACAAATCAAGGCCTGGGCAATTTTAGCAATGGATTGGGTCCTGTGGTGCTCAACAACTATGTGCCAACCGGTGCAGTGTGTACTCAAGTTATTCCATTGTTTAGCACTGACTTGGGAACAGAGGTGCGCAACAGTGCATTGGCACAGATCGAACTGTATCGAAATTTTGGCCTCGGCTACGACAATTTGACCAATGAGTGGTACTTGATTACTTCTACCAATATTGACATTGACGCAGACTGGAGTCCAGCTTACGAAGGCGATACATCTGGAGCAAATCTAGACGCCAGTTGGTTTTTGCAATTTGTCACCGACGGTGAATCATACACAGTGACCATTCGGTCTTTGAATTACTATTTTGGCAGTGTGATTCAAACACGATTCTTCTTTTACGGCGACGAACAAATTTATGACAGTCGAACTGGCACAACCATTCGCGACTTTGTGCGAGTGTTAAAAACAAACAGCAGACCAGATTCGAACCTGCCATTGGAAAGTGATGTTTCCATGCGCATTATTGACCAACCTGTGCAGCCCGATGGTTATGTAGACGACTATCAGGTCTTGGTAACATGGCAAGATAGAGATTCAGACGGCGTTCCAGACGATCCGGATTTTTTCGACACAATCGTTGCACCCAATATTGACTCCACAACCAAACAAGTGTTTTTCCAACGAATTGTAGACATTGACAATCTCGAAAGATACTTGCTGATCAACAAAGGCGTGGTCAATGATCAATATGCAACTCTTGATGAAATTGAATTGTACAAAGCACAATATATACCAGGCCAGGTATTTTATGCCTATGGTGTGTTCAATACCACAAGCAACTCATACACCACCGATCCAGCATTTTATGTACTGACAGCAACAGCCACAGGAACAAGAATACTGGTGCCAACAACTGAATACATAACCCGAGTGGGACGTCAAGATCTGTATTTCCAATATAGACACAATAGTCCTCTTACTAACCGCATTGATCCAGGATCAACCAACATCATCGATATATATGTAGTAACCAGTGCATATTATGCAGCATATCGAAACTATATTTTAGACTCAACAGGGTCTATACCAGAACCTGCGCCACCGTCTATAGACACGCTGACCACAGAGTATGCTGGACTGCAAGATTACAAAATGATTTCCGACAACATGATCATCAACTCTGTGGTATTCAAACCATTGTTTGGTGCCAAAGCAGCAGAACAGTTGCAAGCAACTATCAAGGTTATCCGTGCCAGTAACTCTACTGCATCTGTAAGTGAAATCAAAAGTTTGGTAGTGGCCAATATTGATGCATATTTTGCAATTGAAAATTGGGACTTTGGCGACACATTTTATTTCTCAGAACTGTCGGGATACCTGCACCAGCAAATTGGCGACGTAATAAGTTCTGTAGTGTTGGTACCATTGAACCCACAAAAAAGTTTTGGCGATTTGTATGAAATTAGATCTGCACCAAATGAAATTTTTGTCAACGGAGCCACGGTGGCAGACATTCAAGTGATCGAAGCACTAACAAGTACAAATCTTAGAACTGCACCGGGCAGCGGAGTAATCTAATGGCAAAAGTAAGAACGGTAGATTTTTTACCAGAAATATTTCAAACACCTACCAACAAGCAAGTCTTGTCTGCCACACTAGACCAACTGGTACAAGAACCTCAATTTAAAAAAACACAGGGCTATGTTGGACGCCGAGTTGGTCCCGGCGTCAATGCCGACGACAAGTATGTGGTAGAAAGCACTGATACACGTCGTGACTATCAACTAGAGCCTGGTGTTATTATTAAAAAACCAGATTCTGATTCAGTCAAAGATGCTATCACCTATCCTGGTATCACTGATGCATTGGCCACTCAAGGTGCATTGGTCAACAACACCAATCGACTTTATACCAGCGAATATTATACCTGGGATCCTCTGGTCAATTTTGATGCGTTTGTAAATTATAGTCAGTACTACTGGTTACCAGCAGGTCCGTTGCCAGTTGATGTGGGCGGAACTTCAGTGCCCCTGACAGATGAATTCACAGTAACAAGAGAAAACGGCGTATATACTTTTTCTGGTTACTCTGGTGAAAATCCTGTCATTACTTTGCTACGCAGTGGCAACTACAAATTTGATGTGGCACAAAATGCCAAAGAAACAGTAAATTATCGTGTTACTGCTAGTAGCACATCATCATACATCATTGATTACATACCAAATCCAACACTGACTCTGGTTCGTGGTAATACCTATGTGTTTAATTTGACATTGGGTGTGGTATCTCCATTCTGGATCAAAACAGCACCAACTCAAGGTCGTGGCGATTCTTACAACACTGGCGTAAGCCGTAACGGTGCAAATACTGGGAACATCACATTCACTGTTCCTCAAGATGCGCCTGACATCTTGTACTATGCCAGCGAAACACAGTTCAACATGCAGGGACGGCTGAACATTGTGGACGGAACTGCAGGCACCGGGCCAGGATTTTGGATTCAAGCCACACCCGGGGTAAATGGTGTGTTGCCCTGGTCACCCAACATCAGCAGCAGAGATGTGCTGGGAGTAACCAACAACGGAGAAGATCTTGGCACAGTAACTTTTGATGTGCCATTGGCCACAGATCAAAATTTCTATTATACTCTTGCCAGTATTGGCACAGTGAATTTGGTCACCAATTTAACCTTTGATCAAATCAATAACATTTTTGTATCTGAATTTTTTGAGTCATATCCCTCGGGTATTGATGGCATCACTGATTTGAATGGACAAACTCTGGTGTTTGTCAATCCGGATCCTGCACAAGACGTCTGGGAAGTTACAAGTCAATTTGATCCGCTGCCGAACATAGGCAACGTTCAAAGTGGCACAGGATCGTTTGACAGCACAACATTTGATCAAGCAATCCCACTTACACAAGCACAGCGTTACAGTGTGTGGCAAATACAATATGTAACCACCAGCGGCGGACAACAATACATTCAACTCAACAGTGTGTTACCTGTTGCAAACTTAGAAAAATTTACCATAAACTCTGGAGTGCAGTACTCAAATACAGAGTGGTACAAAGATGCCTCGGGATATTTTGAACAGATCCCATTGTTGACTGCAATCAAGGATGTATTGTACTATCAAGACGGCACTGACCCGGGTATATTTGGTCAAATTCGTCTATTGGATCAAGACAATGCAACCACAACTTACATTGAAGACATACTGGGAAAACAAAATTATACCAGTTCCAATGGTGTGGTGTTTACCAATGGTCTCAAAGTGCAATTCCGTGGCACTACAGTACCTGCTGAATATGAAAATCAAGAATACTATGTTGAAGGAGTTGGTTCTGCAATCAAGCTGCTGCCGGTTAGTAATTTTATTACTCCAGAAACATTCACACAGAATTCTCCTATTCCCTACGACACCTTGCCTTTTGACATAGGCAATTATGACTTTGATTTAAATGCTCCACTGGTTCCGGATTATCTCACAATCAATCGCGCTAGTCCAGATCTTAATGCATGGTCACGGGGCAATCGATGGTTTCACATTGATGTAATCAACGCAGCCGCTGCATACAACAACACCACACCGGTGTTGAACAACTCACAACGAGCCAAAAGACCTATACTGGAATTTTATGCAGGAATACAACTGTTTAACTTTGGCACACAGGGCAAACAACCAGTTAACGTTGTTGACTTTGACACAACCGACGCATTGAGTCAAATCAATGGCACCACTGGCTACAGTACCGACGGCTATACCTTTGCTCAGGGTTCACGTGTTATTTTTGCAGCAGATACAAACCCACAGGTTAAAAACAAAATCTATGTGGTAAATTTTATTACTCCAGATACTCAGTCACCGTTGATTGCACAACCTATTATCAATCTGGTACCTGCTGACGATGCAGAAGTACTGGCCAATCAAACTGTAGTGGTACTCACCGGTCTTGACCAGCAAGGCAAAAGTTATTACTTTGATGGAGTAGAATGGCTTACCGCACAAGAAAAAACACAAGTAAATCAAGCGCCGTTGTTTGACGTGTATGATGCTGATGGTGTTAGTTTCAGCAACATCAACAAGTATCCTAGTACAACATTTGTTGGAAGTAAACTATTCAGCTATGCCGTGGGCACAGGCGTTGCTGATACTGTTCTGGGTCTGCCATTACGCTATCTGAGTTTGACCAACATCGGCGATATTGTGTTTGATAATAATTTTTACACAGACACATTTGTATATGTTATCAACAATGCTGGTATTACTACCAACGTGAGCAATGGATTTGCTTACCAATATAATGATCGAGTTGCGTACGAGAGAAAAAGTGGCTGGCAAGTTGCTGCAACACCCAGTCAAATACGCCAGCAGTTTCAGTTTACATACAATGGTGCACCGTTGCGTCTCAACATCAACGTGCCTGCAAACACAACAGTGCCTGCTATTCAGTTGTTTGTGTCAAATGCATTTGTGTTGCCCAGCGAGTACACTGTAACAACCACCTCCACAACTACTACAATCGTTCTCAATAACATTTACTTGCCGGGTTCAATAATTGAAGTGCAAGTGTTGAGCAACCAAGATAGTGAAAACGGATTTTATCAGATACCTAACAATCTAGAAAACAATCCGTTCAACATCAACAGTCCTGAGTTTACCCTTGGCACTATAAGAGCACATTATGAAAGTATTGCTGAAAATTTAATTAATTTCTCTGGTGCTATTAACGGATCCAATAACACTAGAGATCTGGGCAACATTGGTCGGTATGGCACACTTATCTTACAACAAAGTGCGCCCTTGACTCTGGCAGGCTTTTTTATGAGAAGCCAAGAATACAACATTTTTAAATCACTAGAATTCAACGATAGAGAATACAACAAATTCAAGAATAGAATGTTGGAAAGTGTTATTCGCAGTGAATGGGGAAATTTATCAACCAGCCAGATTCTTGACGCTGTAGTAACTGATTTAAACACAGGCAAAACCAATATCAACAGTTTCTTCTACAGCGACATGCTGCCAAGCGGAAACGTGTACACAGAAATTGTTCACATAGTAACACCAATCACAATTGGAACATTTGACACTGTTCAGACATACACATTTACTTCAGCTAATTTCTTGGGACTTTTGGTCTACTTAAACAACAATTTGTTAACGCTGAATTATGATTACACTGTGGCCACTGACGGCCCGCGGGTCACTGTCACTGTGCCACTGGCAGTGGGCGATCAAGTTACGATTCGCGAATATGCCAACACAACTGGTAACTTTGTGCCCAACACACCTACCAAATTGGGATTGTATCAATCATATGAACCCAAAGTGTTTGTGGATGAAAATTATGTAAATCCCACAGTGGTCATACGCGGCCATGACGGCAGTATCACTGTTGCGTTTGGTGACATACGCGATGACATACTGCTGGAATTTGAACGCAGAATTTTCAACAACTTAAAGACTGAAAACAATCCTGTGCCAGTTATACCAGAAGAAGTAATTCCTGGTTACTTCCGCACGACAGATTATTCTCAAGCAGAAATTACAAATATTCTGAGCGAAAGTTTTCTGACCTGGGTGGGTCAAAACAAACTGGACTATAAAGAACAACAATACATTGCCAATAATCCGTTCACCTACAACTACAGTCAGGCTGGTGACAAAGAAAAAAATCAACCCTTGCTGGGCGCATGGCGCGGCATCAGTAGATATTTTTATGATACACTGAGTCCAAATACCACACCTTGGGAGATGTTGGGCTTTGCACAACAACCCGCATGGTGGGAAAATCGTTACGGTCCTGCTCCATACACACAAGACAACTTGGTGCTGTGGGACGACATCCAGGCCGGCATTGTTGCTGATCCTGCTGGCTATTATGTACGTCCTGAGTTTGTAAGACCAAACCTATCAACATATTTTATTCCCAATGGAACCGAAGGCCAGTTACTACCTCCGTTGAACAGTGTTGTTGGACAATACGATCCCAATGTTTGGCGCAAGAGTTGGGTAGTAGGCGACGGCGGCCCAGTGGAAGCTGCCTGGTGGACCAGCAGCAGTTATCCATTTGCTGTGATGCGACTGCTGGCACTGACACGCCCGGCAAAATTCTTCAGCTTGTTTGCAGATCGAGATCTTTACAAGTACAGTGAAGAATTTGAACAGTACCTTTACAACAATCGTTATAGACTAGATGCCAATGGCGTAGAAGTATACGGTGGACACGTAAATGTATCAACTGGAGCAATTACTCCTGTCAGCAAAGCCAGTTATATCAACTGGATTGTGGATTACAATCAACAACTGGGCATCAACTCAACTGAGACTTTGGAAATTGCACTGGCAAGTCTTGATGTTCGTTTGTGCTGGAGAACTGGCAGTTTTACCGACAAACAGTATCTCAAAATATATACTGAGCGTTCCAGCCCTAACAGTCAGAATTCAAGTTTGTTACTGCCAGATGAGAGCTATGATTTGTTGTTGTACAAAAACTCTCCATTCAGCACTGTTGCGTACAGTGCGGTGATTGTGCAAAGCACAGACACCGGCGGTTATGCAGTGTTTGGCTACAGCACAACAGAACCGTATTTTGATATTTTTGCAAGCCGTGCCAGTGGACAGTTGCAAACAGTCAGTGCCGGCGGCAGCACAGTGCAAGTTCCGAAACAATACACCAATGACATTGCACAGGTTCCTTATGGATTTGTGTTTACAAATCAGTCCTCTGTGGTTGATTTCTTGTTGAGTTACGGACAGTACCTGGCATCACTGGGATTGATATTTGACACTAGAGAAAATGGATACACAGTTGATTGGCAACAGATGGCCAGAGAGTTCTTGTACTGGGCAAATCAAGGATGGGCACCAAACAGCCTGATCAACCTGAATCCAGCTGCACTACAACTGACTGCAGAAAAGCCCGGCGCAGTGGTTGATAATGTCACAGTACAGAATCCAGAAAACATGTTGCTGGATCAAAATCGCACACCATTTGATGCTAGAAATCTAGTGATTGAACGGCTGGAAAATAAATTTACACTGACCAGTGCAAACAATCAGTCCATTGCTTATGCTAAATTGCAATTTGTCAATTATGAAAATCTTGTCATTCTTAACAACGTCAGTATCTTTGATGACTTGATTTATAATCCAGCCACCGGTGCAAGACAAAATCGGGTGTACGTATCAGCCTTTACTACCACTGAGTGGAACGGTACACTAAATGCTCAGGGATTTGTACTCAATCAAGATAACATTGCCACCTGGGTACCGAATCGCAAGTATGCCAAGGGCGAAATTGTCAACTACAAAAACAATTATTGGTCAGCACAAACCATAATTCAACCCAAATTGGAATTTGCCTATGCTGACTGGGTCAAGAGTGACTATACCAAGATACAAAAAGGACTGTTGCCCAACATTGCCAACAAGGCAGATCAGTTGGCCAACAGCTACAACACGCAAACTGCCAACCTTGAAAGTGACAATGATCTATTGAGTTACGGACTGATTGGTTTCCAACCAAGAGATTACATGGTTGCGCTGAACCTTGATGACACAAGTCAAGTTAATCTATATAAACAGTTTATTGGATCCAAGGGAACTATACTAAGTGCTGAAATATTCACCGGCGCCAATCTTGGAAAAGAAGTTGCCGATTATCAAATATACGAAAACTGGGCAGTGCTTCGCGGCACGTATGGAGCAAATGCAAATCGCAGCTACGTAGAACTGCGGCTAAATGAAGCCTTGATGCAAAGTGATCCGGCCACGGTACAGATAATTGAACCAGGTGAATCAAGTTTGGCAAACCAAACTGTGCTGTTGAATGACGTATGGCGCGAAAGCTATAAGTTGACCTCGCCGGACTTCTTAACAACCACTACCACTGTAATTACTGATACAGCATTGCCAACCGCCGGCTATGTCAATATTGACGACGTTGACATAACTGTGTTTTCTCTAGATGATCCAAGTGCTATTTCCGCTGATCTAGACAACATTGGTAATGGCACACGAATCTGGGTAGCAAAAACCAACAGCTACGACTGGGACGTTTATCGTGCCACACAAGTTCCGGGCAGAATAACTCGTGTCACTGACAATCTCGACGGCACCAGCCTGGTATTGTTCAGTCAAATACACAATTTAAAACGCGGCGATTTGTTGATTGTTCGTTTTTTCAACGATTCGTTCAACGGCGTGTACCGCGTGTTGACAACAACCACACCAACCACACTCACAGTGGCCTACACATTCACAAACGGCAATCAGACAACCATAGCTGGCGAAGGAATAGGTTTCTATCTTGACACCATGCGTGTATCTCAGGCCAGTGATGTCGGCACATTATCTTATGCCAATGAATTGGTGCCAGGCGCCTTGGCCTGGGTTGACAACAACGGCGCAGGGCTGTGGGAAGTGCTTGAAAAACAAAATGTATTTTCACCCAGCTACGCTCTTACTTCCAATAACCGCCAGGAAAACTCCGGGTATGGCACAAGTATTGCACAAGCATATGAAAATATTGCAGCGTTGGTGGGCGCACCAACATACAACACCGCTGGAGGGATATATCCTTATCTTAGAGGAAAAGATGCTAGATACGAAGAAAACCCAGTGTTGCAATTGGGTGCCACTGGTACACTTGGTTATGGAAATGCAGTAGACATTGGTTATCAATCGTGGGCGATTGCAGGTGCCAACCTTAGTGCCAGTGGTGTTGGATATGCTGCTATAATCTATCGAGCACCGTCGAGCAACAGATTTATACAGACACAGTTGTTGATTGCACCTAACTATTCAACCAGTGCTGGTAGCTTTGGTACGTCAGTCACTATAAGCCGAGACGAACGTTGGGCATACGTGGGTGCGCCTGCACAAAATGCAGTATATGCATACGGCCGCGTGGATGAAGAAATTCAGCAAGTGGAATACATGGGCGACAGTGTCACAGCATCATTTGACTACAGCAATAATCTAGTGTTTGATTTGGCACAGCCCGATCAAATTTCTGTTCTTGTCAACAACGTGAATCAACAGTATGGAGTTGATTTTAACATAAGTTCAACAGCCGTGATATTTGTCACGCCGCCCCTTAAAGATTTGCCAATTTTGATTGTGAGAAAGTTTTCTCAACAAATAGACGCACAAACATATTACAATATATTGCAAAATTCAACTGTTGGCAGTGGATCTGGGGCAAGATTCACTGTTGGGCGTGTGCGCGGAACTTATTATGTGACATTGACAGCACCGGGTATTGCCTATGCTGTTGGCAATACTCTCACTATCAATGCAGCAGCCATAGGTGGGGGATCATCGCCTGCTAATGATTTAACTATCACAGTTACCAGTGTTACCGCCGGCGGAATAACAGGATTTACCTATTCTGGGTCAGGTGTGGGTACCACTTCTGTGTTTGATCTAGAACCATACTTGTATACTGCCACAAATATTGATTCTTTTGATGTCACTGTGAATGAAATACTGCAACGTCCTTACATTGACTATACTTTTGCCGGAACTACATTGACTTTTAGATCTGGATCAATTCCTACAGCAGGCACCATTATCACAGTCAACACCGGCACTTATTTCAAATATGTTAACACTATTACAGGCCCTGCTGGGTCCGGCTTTGGAACCAGCGTTCGTTCCGGCACAGACGGACGTCAACTGTTGGTTGGAGCACCGACCAGCAATGTCAATGGGTTGATTGCAGGAAGTACATATGCATACGATCGCAGTGTACTGAGATACCAAGTAGGCATTGGCGAAACCGCAACAAAGACATTTGCGTTGCCGTCGGGTTATGTTGCTCCAGTGTCGGTATTGCTCAATGGTGCTTTCTTGAACAACAGCGATCAATTTCTAAATGGCGAGTTCACAGTAACAGGTAGCAATGTAGTACTAGCTGCCACATTGACACTGTCAGTGGGCGACATTATTGAAATTGAAAGCAATATATTTCAACAAATACAGCAGATCACAATTGACACACCATTTGACGAAGCACAATTTGGCACAGATGTTGATTTGTGTCCAAACAATTGCAGTGTTTACATAGGTGCACCGGAAGATGGCACAATCTACATTGGTGCTGGCAGTGTTCAGCGCAATGTGAATCAAGCCCGAGTGTATGGAATAATATCTTCACCTGTTGCAAACCCTACATTGACCACTGGCAACACACTGCGTGTCAACAACTACGAAGTAGCAGTTCCAGCTACCTATGTCAAAGATGGAGTAACTGTACCTGGCAATAATGTTGCTGGCTTGGCCTTTGCCATCAACAATGCCAATGACGGAGTCGGTATACCAAACACTGTGGCCACAACATCTGCAGATTTGTTCTTTGCAGGCGACAACATTACAAAAACATTTGACATTGGTGTGACATACTCACAGTATGGCACCAATTATACCACTGTGGTATACATTGGCAATATACTACAAACTTTCAACGTTGATTACACTTACAACAACACAACAGGCACGATCAATTTTGTTACAGCACCAGCCACTGGCGCAGTGATAAAAGTTGTTTCTGGTGTATTGACTCTCAGTGTGATAAATTCTGCTGCTGCCACGCCTGGGGCAAAATTAGATGTACTACCAGGACTAACAGGCTCTGCATTTGCAAACATTGGATTTGTGAACTATGCCTACACGCAAACAATAACCAGTCCCAATCCCACACCCGGCGCAAGTTTTGGATCCACTGTGTTTATCAACACAGATTCAACCAACCTAGTGGTTGGTGCTCCTCGCGGTAATTTGTACCAGCCAGTGACCTTTGATTCCGGAACAACATATTTTGATGATCGCAGTACAGTGTTTTCCACTGTGGTAGTTCAAAGTGGTGTTGTGTATACCTTTGATTATCTGTCAAGTTCAACTGACTCGGTCACAAACCCAGGAAAGTTTGTGTTCGGACAACAAATGTACGACAACAGCATAGTTGAACTTGATCGCTATGGCACTGCAATCAGTTATGTAACAGGTAGATTGCTGATCGGCTCGCCTGGCAGTGACCTTGGAGACAGCACCAGTCTTAATTTTGGTCGAGTCAGTGTGTTTGAAAACGCTGACAGAACTCCAGCCTGGACAGTCAAACACATACAACAGCCAGTGGTCGATATTGCATTGTTAAACTCTGTTTACATGTATGATAAATTGGCTTCTGAAATCACATCGTATTTGGATTTCTTTGATCCGTTGCAGGGCAAAATTCTTGGAGTTGCCAGAGAGAACATTGACTATATTGGAGCAGTAGATCCTGCAAATTACAACACAGGTCCAGTTCGAAATGTTGGCAATCCGTGGGGATCCTTAAAAGTTGGACAAATATGGTGGGACACAAATTCAGTTCGTTTCATTGATCCAAACCAGGACAATATTGTCTATGCAAGTCGTCGTTGGGGCCAGGTATTCCCGGGTAGTTCTATAGATATCTACCAATGGATCGAAAGTGATGTGGCACCGGTCAATTACGCAGGCCCAGGCACACCATTGAGTGTATTGAGTTACACCACTCGTGCAGAACTCAATGCTGACAATATTTTTGCAACTCGTTATTATTACTGGGTGCGAAACATATCCACGGTGGACACAGTGGCAGGTAAAAAATTAAGCACAACTGCCATAGCCAATTATATTGCCAATCCACGTGCCAGTGGCATTTCTTATATTGCGCCGTTGAATGCAAGCACAGTTGCAATTTACAATGTATTTGGTTTGATCAATGCCCAGGATACCATCCTACACATAGAATACGATCGAATACTCAACGACGACAACGTGCATCAAGAATATGAACTGATTGCCGACGGCCTGGCTGACAGTTTCCTTAGCGATAATTTATATCTCAAACTGCAAGATAGTCTGAGTGGAATCAATATTCTTGGCGCCCCAGTGCCTGACACCAACCTAAGCCCGGTAGAACGTTACGGCGTTGAATTTAGACCACGACAAAGCATGTTTGTTGATCGCTTTGCTGCGTTAAAAAATTACCTGGGTCGTGCCAATCGAATACTGGCAAATTATCCAATTGCTGAAACCAAAGATTTTTCTTTGCTCAACAGCAAAGAACAAGAGCCTGGTGCCAGCACAGGGGCCTGGAATAAACGAGTTGCTGATCTAACAGAACTGGGTTATCAGAATCTGGCATTGGTGCCTGTTGGGTACAAATATCTAGTGATGACAGACTCGTCTAATTCGGGATTCTGGACCATTTACGAAGTGACCATTAGCACCACAGTAGCATTTACCAAAGAACTGTCACTTATCCGTGTGCAGAACTACGACACACGACGTTATTGGAGTTACATAAATTGGTATCAACCCGGTTACAACAGCACATTGAATCCTGTTGCTACAGTTGCAAATTATGCTGGTCTATCCGTGTTAACACTGGAAACAACCCCTGTTGGATCCAGTGTTGAAGTATCCAATGCACTAACAGGCAAATATGAGATTTATCAACGCACACTAACTGGATGGGATCGTGTAGGCCTTGAAGACGGCACAATTGAATTCAATGCAGAATTATGGGATTACGCCATTGGCAATTTTGGATTTGACCTGGAAGTGTTTGATGCTCAATACTTTGATCAAGAACCTGTAATTGAAACACGCAAAGTAATTCAAGCAATCAATGAACAGTTGTTTATTGACGAACTAGCAATTGAACGCAACCGTTCGTTGATTTTGATGTTTGAATTTATCATGAGTGAATTCCCTGCCCCGGACTGGTTGATAAAAACCAGTTTGATTGATGTTGATCATAAAATTCGTAACTTATTGCCTTACCAGTCATTCCGTCAAGACAATCAAGATTTTGTGTTGAATTACATTCAAGAGGTCAAACCTTACCACACACAAATCCGAGAATTTAATTTGCTGTACAACGGCAACAATGAATATGATGGAATGTTAACGGATTTTGATAATCCTGCGTTTTATGATACCAGTCTGGTGGTGCCACAATTTATTAGTCCAGTGTTGCTGCCATATACACAATCGACGGCCAACAGCAGAACTAATTTTGATGCAAACACTGAAGCCAGTGCTGTGTTGTGGACAGAAACTCCTTGGAATGAATGGTACAACAATTATACATTGAACGTTCAATCTATTGTGATTACAAATCCCGGCACAGGTTATAGCACAGCGCCAGACGTGGTGGTCACAGGTGACTGTGTTACGCAGGCCGAAATGACTGCGGTTGTCAACAGTGCCGGGCAGGTAATTGCAATCACAATTGATAACTATGGCAGCGGCTATATTACTACTGCAACAATAACATTGGTAGGTGGCAATGGTACAGGTGCCACTGCTGCGGTTGTCATGGGCAATAATTTAGTACGCCAACTTAAAACTACCATCAAATATGATAGATATGAATATTCGTCTAACATTGTTGAATGGCAGCCAAATGTAAACTATGATAATGGCACTCAGGTCAGATATCTAAATCGCGTTTGGCAAGCAGCCAACAGTGACAGTACTGGCATTCAAAGTGCTACATTTGATCCACTGGATTGGGTAGAAGTAAATGCCGGTACACTGACAGGTGTTGACCGTACCATGGGATTCTATGCTCCAACTGCTGATCAACCTGGTCTAAGTCTGCCGTTGTTGATTGATGGTGTTGAATACCCCGGAGTGCAAGTGTTTGGTGTTGGTTATGATCAATATCCTGGATTTGATATTTCACCATACGATTCTACACCTTTTGATAACTTCCAATACGGGCCCGAAGGTCGAGTCACGTTCGATGAAAGCATACTGGACGCTATCTACGAAAGTCCATACACTGATATATACCTGGGCACAAGACCCACAAGTATCAACGTTGAAGGTGGGGGATACATTGATCAGTATTCGAGTTATGCCCCGGAAGAATTAATACCAGGCAGTGAATTTGACACACTAGACATTCGTGTGTATACCACACCGGGTGCAGACTGGGCCCGCGACGGACATGGATTCCGAACCGAAGTGCAAAAATTCACTGTCAGCACAGTGGGAGGAACTTACAGTTTTGCTGGAGTTGTGCCGTATCCAGCCACAATGATTGTGTCAAATCAAACCACAGGAGTTGATTTGACTCTGGGTATAGAATACACTGCCGATTGGGCCGCTCAATCAATCACACTGGCAAGTACTGTGCCTGTAGGCACCGAAATAACAATTGCCCTGTACGAAATTGGTGGCGGCAATCAATTGTTCAAGCGTTCGTACAATGGTTTAGAAATCGGCAACTCACTCACAGTGCCAGTGCAGTATTCGCTAATAGATGAATTTGTAATTTTTGTCAACGGAGTATTAACTACCGATTATACATTCTCTCAGCGCACCAGTACCAGTACACAAATATTGTTCATCAACACCTATACTGCTGATGATTACTTGATGGTTGGAGCAATTGGACCAACCACAGTAGACAATGTTGCAATAGATTACAGTTGGTCTGTGCCGGTCACACAGTACATTGCTGGCGCAACCGGTAATTTGCAATATACTCTAACCAACAGCATGGAGTATGTTAACCCTGACAACCTGGTTGTTACAGTAAACGGCGTTCGTGCAAGAACATCAGCTGGTATTGCTTACTTGGCCGATGGAACGCAAGTGCTTTACCCAGTGGCACAACGTCTGGGATTCTCGCAGTCAATAATTTCACCCAACGAAGTTCGTGTGTATGTTGACAATATTCCACAGGTGTTGGGCATTGATTTCACTGTGGTACCTGAGAATCCGGCTATTGCGTACGACAGCGAACCATACGATGTTGGAGGTTTTTCTGAGATATATACACCATGTGCTGTGTTGTTTAGTTCTCCGCCTGCATTGGCTGAGAAAATTTTAATTTGTGTTACTACTGACACTCAGGCAGTTGTAGTTGGAAATCAACTGCTGTTTAACTCTGCAGGCGGCTTGGTGCCAGTCACCGGCGATGTTATTGCAGTGACCAGCTGGAATGATACTCGACAACAGGATATTCTAACACAGGTATATGTTGGTCCAGTTCAGGCCGCAGTTGCACTGGTGGAACCCTACGACAGCACTGACTATGACGTTGGTATACTATCTGACGCACCGGGATCATACGACTATTCTGATACACAATCGGCTACTAGTAACGATTTGTATCTGAATAAAATAGTAACCAATGCTGACAGCTTATGGGTGACCTTGAACGGTCGACGAATATTTGTCAACGACGACTTTACTATTGTGGACAATACTATAGTGTTGGCAGGTGGATATATTATGACACCGACCGATGTTGTGATGATTACAGAATTCACCAATAGTGTTGCGCCAGAAGCCATGGCATTCCGCATATTCCAAGACATGCGCGGGGTGCAGGCCACTTATCGAATTACACCGTCAACTACTACGTATTTGGTTGAACCATTGGCAGCTGATGGTGACACAATCTATGTACATAATGCCTCTGCGTTGAATGAACCAAATTTGGCCAATAACATATGGGGTCTACTGACTGTGGACGGAGAACGTATCATGTATCGAGACCTAGATATTGCAAACAACAAGGTCACTGGCTTACGAAGAGGCACAGCTGGAACCGCTGCTGCTGATCACACAGTTGGCACAGATGTGTACAACATTAGCCGTATAAACTTGTTACCGCCGCAAGATCAAGACTATGTTGTGAGCAATCTCAACAACAACACCGCAGTGTACCCAATTTTAGGCAACGGAACAAACACAGTATTTGTGGCAGAAAACCTCAATGTAACCGACCTGGATGACAGCACCACAATAGAAGAAGCAGTTGAGGTTTATGTGGGCGGAACACGTCAATACGGTGGTTACGCCATTATAGATCCGGGCCCAATGTGTACTGTTGAGTTTAATATTGCACCGCCGGATGGCGTACAAGTTACTATTTTGGTACGTAGAGGTGTGACCTGGTATGCTCCCGGAATCAATACCCCAAGTAATGGTATAGCATTGCAAGATACCAATACGCCGGCCGCAAGGTTTTTACGGGGCGATTAAACAAGATAAATAAAGTATGACTCAAAATACAAAATCACCACAGCCCACAGTACCGGCCAAAAAACCCAATGAAACAGGATCTATTTCTGTTGAAGGGCATGTTCGTATTTTTGATCCCAAAACCAAAGAAGTCTTAGTGGAGAAGCGAGCATGATAATTCAATCCGGCTTTGCTAAAATTGAAGGATTTGTAAAAATTCATGATCCTGCTACTGGTGAAATACTAGTGGATAAAAAGAATGCAATTCACTACGAAAACATAAGTGTTGCAATGGCACAAACCTTGAGCGATCGTACGTCGGCCCAGGGCGGTGGTTGGATATATCAAATGGCATTTGGCAACGGCGGATCCAGTGTGGACCCCACCGGCATCATCACATATTTGCCGCCCAACACCACAGGACAAAATGCCACGCTGTATAACGAAACTTATGCCAAGGTAGTCAATGACAATTCTGCAGCAAATACCGATTCGGCCAACAACAAAATGACTGTGTTACACACGTCAGGCAAGGTCTATACGGATATCTTAGTAACTTGCTTGCTGGACTACGGCGAACCACCCGGACAGCAGGCATTCGATAACAGTACAAACTTCAACGGTGAGTATGTGTTCGACGAATTAGGGCTCAAGACATGGAACGGAGCGGCAGATAATTTGCGTCTGATTACCCATGTGATATTTCATCCTGTGCAAAAGAGTTTGAACAGACAGATACAGATTGATTACACGATACGTATCCAGACACTGACCAACCTTAGTGCGGCATAAATATAGATATATAATTGCATTATAAATACAATTAATGGAGTAATAAACAAATGGCATATACAATCACTTTAACCGATAACACCATATTTGCAACTATTGCAGATGGTACCATCAACACCGCTAGTTCAATGGTATTAGTCGGTAAAAATTACGCTGGCTACGGTGCATTTTTAGACGAAAACTTTATCCACTTGCTGGAAAATGGTTCTAATACCACTGCCCCAACTGCACCACTAACAGGACAACTTTGGTGGGACAAGGCCAATGGCTTGATGAAGGTCTACAACGGTACTAGATTCAAAGTTATCAGTGCTGCAACAGCCAGTTCTACTGCTCCTACCAGTAACGTACAAGGCGATCTGTGGTACGACACAGTCAACGCACAATTAAAAGTCTATACAGGTACAGCCTGGTTGCTGGTTGGTCCGCAATTTACAGCAGGTACCGGTATAACAGGCGCCATTGTTGACACAATCACAGACAACACATCAGTGAGTCACGTGGTAATCAAGCTGTATGTTCAAGACGCTGTGGTAGCTATTGTAAGCAAAGATGCTGCATTTACCCCGCAAGCAGCCTTGACAGGATTTGCCACAGTGCGTCCTGGTATCACAATGAGTACAGGCATAGGTTCTGTAATTCCGTTGTTCCAAGGCACAGCAAGTAATGCAGAAACACTGGACAACATTGACTCAACAGGCTTCTTGCTGAAGGATGTTGCTCAAACTACTTCGGGCACATTTGGTGTGTTGAACAACACTGGTCTCACTGTTGGTGCAAATTCTGATTTCCGTGTGGGAGTAACAGGCACTACAGCAACAATTTCTAATCAAACCAGCAACGGTAACATTGCATTCAGTGTGAACATTGCCGGAACACCAACCACAGTGATGAATATCAGTGGCACTACAGGTATTGTATCCGGTACCAATGGCATCACAGCCAACTATGCTGACGTTGCAGAACGCTTTGCAGCTGACGAAGTGCTGGCAGCCGGCACAGTGGTTGAACTGGGCGGATCACAAGAAATTACCAAAGTTACCGACGAACTAAGTGAAAGTGTGTTCGGTGTCATAAGTACTAGAGCAGCATATCTAATGAACGCTGTGGCTGGCAACGATGAAACACATCCGCCTGTGGCAATGACCGGGCGTGTGCCAGTTAACACCATTGGTGTTGTTCACAAAGGTGATAGACTAGTGTCTGCTGGCAACGGATTGGCCAGAGCTGCTCAACCAGGAGAAGCTACAGCATTTAATGTGATTGGCAGATCATTAGAAAACAAGCTGTCTACTGAGCAGGGCACAGTAGAAGCAATTGTCAAAATCAATTGATAGGATAATAAAAAATGACATATTCAGTAGGCGGCTTAATACAAGCAGTAGATTATAATGGATTTGTTAGCACCAATGCTGCAAACATAAACGGGATTTGGTCCACTGGTGCTACAACATTTGGCTATGGCGAGGCCGCGGTCAGCACAGTGGCTGCGGCTGCAACAGTCACTGCCACTCAGTGGACGACCTTAAACAGTAGAATCTCGTCCATGGCCAGCCACCAAGGCACAACCATTACCAGTCGCTCAAACCCGACCACTGGTAGTACCATTGCAATTTTAGCAAACTTGGCCACTGACGTAACCGCCATCACCAATGCTCGCGGCAACGCCTCGGCCAGTGGTGCGCAAACAACCACATTCTCCGGCACCACTGCTAAAACTAGCCAAACAGGCAGTGGCGACACTGCTTGGACAATCACATTTACGCACACCATTACCTGGGCCAGTGCCGATGCTGCTAGATATTTCTTCAATGCAGGTGGACGAATCAAGTGGGAAACCAACAAGAGTTCAACCGGCAATCCTGGTGACGCTGAGTGGAATGATCTAGCAACTACATTGGTTGGCGACCTGTACATCACCATGGGCAGCCAATTTGGCACACAAACCATTGCTAGTACTGCATACACCGGCACTACCAAAATTGGTGGCACTGGCACTCCAAACACATTGACCACCACAACTGGTTGGTACGGGTTAACAACCACAGACACACAACTGTATCGCCAATTTGCTGATACTGCTCCGTATACTGGACAATTCATTTCATTGAATGCCAAAACAGCAGGCACAGGCACACAACTAGTGTTGACCACAACTTGGGTTGACCCAGGCGGCGATCCAGCCCCAGGCGGTACCAACATCATCACTGGTGGTACTGCCACTGCATCACCATTCACAAGTTTTGGTACAGCACCGGCCACAGTGGTCACGCTGTTTGTGCCCAGTTCAACATATCTAACCAGCGCAGCCTGGGGCACACCAACTATTGCAGCCTCAGTTACCAGCTCTTAATTAAACTGTAGCGGTTTACCAAAAGGGCCTCCGGGCCCTTTACTTTTATCTATATCCCCTGTATAATATCACTATGAATACTGAACAATTAATTGCACACGGTCGTGCTCGATTTGATCATGCGGCAGCCCGAAGAGTTCTTAAAGAAAAATATCAAGCTCGAATGACATTTGCCTATCGTGGCGGTATGTGGTGTGCCGGGCCAGAACTGTTGACACTACTACAGGCAATCCCAGTAGAAGACGATGTTGTACTTTTAGATTTGTACGAAACTCCTGTAAAAATAACTCCAGTGGAATTACAATACCTGGCCCTGGGTCGCTGGCAAGAACAAATGAATGCCTGGTTGGCCGAACACGAAGAAATCAGCAAACAACGATGACCACAGGAGCATTGATATTTGCATTTAACAACGAGCAAATAGACTATGTTGCAATGGCCAATTGGACAGCTGGCAATATTCATAGACATTTGAATATTCCTGTCTGTTTGGTCACTGATCGCCTACCCGCTCTGCCGCATGTGTTTGATCGCGTAGTAATTGCCGCACCCGAAGGTGCTGGGCAAAGATATTTTTCTGACTATGATACCACAGTGACCTGGCACAATACAAATCGCATGGATGCATATAAGTTAAGCCCGTGGAATCAAACGCTGGTGTTAGATGCGGACTATGTGGTGGCAAGCAATCATCTATCATCTGTGTTAGCAAGTGATCGAGATTTTGTGTGCCATCGTTGGGCAACTGATGTAACAGGCTTGCAAACGTTTGAAGATTTAAATTACTTTGGCAATCATCGCATGCCCATGTGGTGGGCCACTGTGATGATGTTCCGCCGCAGCGCCGCCGCAGAGTTGCTGTTTGATTCGATGCAAATGATTCGTGACAACTGGACACACTACAGGAACCTGTATAAAAATCCCAACCCTACTTATAGAAATGACCATGCGCTTAGTATTGCGTTAAATACTTTGAATGGAAACACATTGTGTGTTGATTCGATTCCTGGAACATTGGCAAGTCTTACTCCAGACCATCGTTTAACTCAACTCGATAAAGATTCGTACCGAGTAGACTTTTTGACACCAGATAAAAAAGCACGATGGATCACCTTGACTCAAGATTTTCATGCCATGGGAAAACAACAATTAGGAGCAATAGTTGCCAATCCTCTCTGAACGCGGATATTTGATTCCGGCTGTGAACACAGACACTGTCAGCTATACTGACTGTGCAGAACAGCTGGCCATGAGTATAAAAAGTTGGCACCCGGAGGCCAGTGTGTCTATTATGACCAATGATCGGTGTGATTGGTCAGTGTTTGATCATGTGATTGAACTGCCATATGGTGACCAGGGCGGATATGCCAATGACTGGCAGGTGTTCCGCGCCAGCCCGTATAGACAAACAATCAAACTGGAGGCCGACATGATTGCTACCAGCCCAATTGATCACTGGTGGACCATGCTGGAAAAACGTGATGTTGTGATCAGCACCGGCTGCAGAGACTTTTATGATCGACCAGCCACCAGCAGATACTATCGCCAACTGTTTGACGACAACTACCTGCCTGATGTGTACAACGCTGTCACCTACTGGCGTGTGAGCAAAACAGCACAGGAATTTTTTCAATTGGTAAAATATATTTTTCAACACTGGGCTGATTATAAAACTCTGCTGAAGTTTCCGGAAGAAGTTCCCAGCACAGATGTAGTGTATGCAGTGGCAGCACAGATCATTAGTCCAGAACTGGTTACACTGCCTCCGAGATTAGGTCCCAATATAGTACATATGAAACAACATGTAATTCCCATTCACAGTGATGATTGGACACAAGAACTGGTTTGGGAAAATGTCAATCCGGGCTTGAGAATAAACACTGTGGCGCAATGGGGGCTGTTTCATTATCATAACAAACAATGGAGATTGTCATGAGTACAGAAGAAGATAAATTCAAACACAGTAAACGACTGCTTAAAGATGAGAATGCCATAAAAAAACAAACCAAGATTGGCAAGCAGTATGGCATGAGCAACAAAGAAATTGATCAGCCACACAGACTTGCTAAACGACATGCTATGAATTGCGGTAATCCAAATTGTGTAATGTGTATGAATCCGCGAAAATCTTTTAAAGAATTAACACAACAAGAAAAGCGTCTGTTTCAAGATATAGATACACCCACAGACCGACATTCGAACGGTATTCCGCCTGACAATGAATGAAACTACAGAAAATTTCTGGAAGGCCTGGGCAGAACCTGTGCCAGCACCTGCACCTATTTTCTTCAGGTTGTATTATAATGAGCGCGGCGAGCCGGTATCTTACAGCATGGAAGACATTCCAGGTAACTACATCGAAATAGATGCAGAAACTTATGCACGTAGTTCTGTGTCTGTGCGAGTGATTGATGGCAAGTTAGTACACGTTGTACCTAAAAAACTCACAAGTAAATTAAAGCCCAGCGATGCAGGGACACCTTGCTTGCCCGACAATGTTTCCATTGTTGTGTCAGAGCAACAATCTCATATTAAATGGAGTTTACAAACAAATGAATCGTATTGATATTGCAGACCTAGACTGTATATACTTGACCTATGATGAACCACAGAAAGAAGAATTTTGGGTAAAAATTCGCAACATGGTGCCATGGGCCAAACGTGTTGACGGAGTCAAAGGATCGGATGCCGCACACAAAGCCGCTGCCGCTGCCAGCGACACAGAACGCTTTATTCTGATCGATGGTGATAACATGCCGGACCCAGAATTTTTTAATCAAACACTGACATTTCCCACTGCTGAATATGAACGTGCTGTGTTTCGGTGGCGTGCTCGCAACAATATCAATGGACTCATGTATGGCAATGGCGGTATGAGTTCGTGGACACGTACATTTGTCAATGAAATGAAAACACACGAAAACACCGACGGTACCGCCGCTACCGAAGTGGAGTTTTGTTTTGATCCCTTGTACTGGGCCATGCACGACTGTTACTCAACCACCTATCCCAATGGTTCGGCTTTTCATGCTTGGCGAGCCGGCTTCCGAGAAGGTGTCAAGATGTGCTTGAACAAAGGTGCACGGCCCACAGTGGCAGAATTTAAAGACCGTGTGCATCAACGTAACCTAGATAATCTAACAGTATGGCACAATGTGGGTAGAGATGCTGAACACGGAGTCTGGGCCATTGCTGGCTCAAGAATGGGCACATACATGACCATGTTGACCAATTGGGATCACAAAGAAGTGCAGTGGTTTGATTCTTTAACTGAGTTATGGGACACAGTCAAAGATACTGAACCTGAACTAGTGTTGGGTCGTGTAGCCGAAGAGCTCAGCACACAGTTAGACTTACCAATGGTCTGGTACGAGGATGAAGCCAGCAAGTTCTTCAAACATCATTATCGCAGTGGATGGCACAACCAAGGCATTATGATTCGTGAAATTGATGTGATTAGAAAGCAAGAAGGCTGGTAATGAGCAAAGGTGATCAAAGCCGATTCATGAGTTCTGCCGAGCAGATGAAGCAGGATCTCGGTCCCGCATTATGTTTGGCCAAATGGAAACAGGTCAGCTTTCACCTGCCCACTGGACTTAACAACTCCTGCTACCATCCGCCCTTGCACCAGATCACCTCAGATGATTTATCACGTCCGGGCGGCCTGCACAACACTGCACACAAAAAACAACAGCGTGTAATGATGTTGCAGGGACAAAAGCCTGCAGAATGCCAGTACTGCTGGAACATGGAAAATCTAGGAAAGCTGAGTGACCGTCATTATAGATCAGGTGAAGCCTGGGCCGCTGTTGATTTAGAAAAGATCAAAGCCGGCACCGGTCTTGAAGATGATGTAGTACCCAGCTATGTAGAAGTAAACTTTAATCATGCCTGCAATTTAAAATGTAGCTATTGTAGCCCACAGTTCAGTTCCAGCTGGGGCGAAGAAGTGGAACGACACGGCGCTTTTCCTACCAGCAAGCCGCACAATGCCCCAGAACACTTTGTGGGCAATCGCAAACCAATTCCAGTGCGTGAAGCTAATCCTTATGTGGATGCATTCTGGGAGTGGTGGCCAACTCTTTATCCCAAATTAGAACACTTTAGAATGACCGGCGGCGAACCGCTCATGGACAAAAACACTTACCGAGTGTTTGATTATGTGTTGGCCAACCCCAGTCCGCGGCTGCACTTGAATGTGACCAGCAACTTCAGCGTGGAAGACCAGCTGTTTAATAAGTACATATCCTATGTAAAACGTCTTTGTACGCCGGACATTGAGCATTTTATGCAGTATGTGAGTTTGGATTCAGGATCGGGCCCACAGGCTGAATACATCCGGCATGGCATGAGTGCAGATCGTGTGGTGCGTAATGTGAACCGTTTCCTAACCGAAGTGCCCACACGCAACAGCCTAACGTTCATAATCACCATGAACAACTTGAGTGTAACTGGGTTTAAAAAATACATGGAGTGGATCTTGCATCTTCGTAAAGTGCATTCAAGCACTTATCAACGTGTGTGGTTTGACACTCCGGTACTGCGTGAGCCTGCCTGGCAGAGCCTGCAAATCCTACCCGAAAGCTATGCACAACAACTGGAGCATGCTAGAGATTTTATGCTGGAGAATCTTGTCACTGATGAAAATCCTTTGCATGGATTCAAAGACTACGAAGTGCAACGCTTGGAGCGAGATATTGCCTGGATGCGTGAAGGTCAGCAAAATCGTCATTCTGTTGCCCGTGCAGATTTCTATCGTTTTTTTAACGAACATGATCAGCGACGTGGTACAGATTTTTTAACAGCCTTTCCAGAAATGCGATCATGGTGGGCCGAATGCGAGTATCATGCTAAACAATCATAAACTTATTATAGACACACAATGTGAGGTGTACGAGTTATTAAAGCCCTGGGCCGACGGAGAGTTTTGGGATCTGGAACATCACGATATTGTACCGGATGCATGGTACATGATTGGTAGACTGCAATTTGCAAATAACGTTGAGTTGATTAGACGCATAGCCAACAGTGGCACAGCTCGTGTTGTACTGAGCAATCCAGCAGAAGGATCAGACACCATAGTGTGGCAGTGTAAACGACTGCAGATAGAAGATCTGGTCAAGTCTGGAAAAATTATTATACTAGCAGGTGGCGATGCTGGTACAGAATATTGCCTTCTACGGTACGACAGTTTTATGGTTAAAATACTAGACTACGTGACCAATCGCGAAGCAATGAAACGCACGTCTGAAATCTACAGTAAAACATCTAAACCCTATAAGTTTTTGTTTCTAAACGGTCGTATAAGACCGCATCGTAAATACCTGCTGGAAAAATTCAAAGAAACCGGCCTGCTGGACCAAGCATTGTGGACCAATTTGGATATAGGTCCAGCAGGATCGAGATCATTGACACTGTACAGCAAAGACAATGTAAACTTGATGACACAGAGTTTACCGTTGCAGTATCTGCCCCCGGAGTATGAAGTCAAAGCATATCAGCACAGACTAACATTGGCACCTAATAGCACTGATAATTTTATCAAAAGCCACTTGTTCAACAATACCTGGGGCGAAATTTATTTAAAACCTGAGCCTTATATTGATACATACTTCAGCTTGGTTACCGAAACAGTGTTTGATTACCCGTACAGTTTCCGCACTGAGAAAATCTGGAAGCCGATTGCCATGGGTCACCCGTGGATAGCTGCATCCAGTAGAGGATACTACAGAGACCTGCGACAGATGGGATTTAAAACATTTGGACATCTACTAGACGAATCATTTGATCTAATAGACAACAGCCAAGAACGCATTGACCGCATTGAACAGGTAGTGGTTGACCTTTGTGGTCAAGATCTAGTACAATTTATAGCCGCGGCACAGGAAGTATGCGAGTATAATCAACAGCACCTTGTCGAATTGCGACAACAAGAAATAAGCAACTTCCCTGATCGATTAACAGAATTTTTAAGCCAATATGAATGATCTAGATTTTAAACACACAGTATTAGACACATTGTCCGACAGTTTTTGTGCAGCCAAATGGTACAATGCTACTATATGGCTAGGATCCGGTATGACCACAAGCTGCCACCATCCACCGGCTCACTTGGTGGATATAGATAAAGTACGCAGCAATCCTAAACTACTACACAACACTGATCAAAAGAAAGCTGATCGTGCGCAGATGTTGAAAGGTGAGCGCCCAGCTGGTTGTGAGTACTGCTGGAAGATCGAAGACATTGGCCGAGACAACATCTCGGACCGTGTGTACAAAAGTAAAATTTATCCTATAGAGGCCCTACATGAAGCAGCAAACACCCCAGTTGACCAAGATGTCAATCTTCGCACACTTGAAATTGCATTCGATCGCACTTGCCAATTGGCCTGTAGCTATTGTAACCCTGCTTTCAGCAGTACATGGGTTAATGATATCCGACGCAACGGCCCTTATCAGTCCTTGGTGTCTGATGGGCGTAACCACTTTACTCATGCTCATGATAGTGCTCAATTATATCGCTTTGGTGAAACAAATCCCTACATTGAAGCGTTTTTTGAATGGTGGGAAACAGACCTCCATCGCACCCTACAAGAACTGAGAATCACCGGCGGCGAGCCGCTAATGTCCGGCTATACCTGGAAGCTGATCGAATGGTTCAAGGCCAATCAAGGCAAGAGCAACACACGATTGGCTATCAATTCAAATCTAGGTCCAGACGTTGATGTGGATCGCCTACTGGCCAGTATTGACAGCCTTGCGGTAGAAATATACACCAGTATGGAAGCCACTGGAGCACAGGCAGAATACATTCGTGACGGACTAGACTATGCACTGTGGCAGCAAAATGTATTGAAGTTATTGGATGCTGGTGTCACTGTGCATGTGATGGCCACTATCAATGCCTTATGCTTGGAATCGTTACCGCACTTGTTGAATCAATTGGTTGAGTGGAAAAAGATTTACAGTAAAGATCGAGTGAACTTTACTTTGAATATTCTGCGCTTTCCTAGCTTTCAGAGCCCGTTGATTCTTGATGCCACAGTGCGCGAGCAACGCCGATTAGGACTGGTTGCCTGGATGGCACAGCACCAAGACCAGCCCTACCTGCACGAACATGAAATCAATCACACTCAGCGATTGATAGACTACCTGGATGTGGTCAAGACTCCGCATCGTGAAGCGTTTGATATGCCACGTCTACTAAACGATTTCCACTGTTTCTTCACACAGTATGATCAGCGTCGTGGCAAAGACTTTGGCTCTGCATTTCCCTCACTAAAAGAATGGTATGACAACTTACAAATACAACAGCAGTGATCTAGTACGTGCCACGGAATTGACAGAACGTGAAGAATTTTTATTAAAAGATTCTAAAACTTTTTGTATCTATCCGTGGATACATCTGCACGCCTATCCCACGGGCGAAGCATATCCTTGCTGCCATGCTGAAATGAAACCCGGTGTAGTGGGCAACTGTCGCAAAAATACTCTAGCGGAAATATGGCGCGGCGAGCCCATGCAGAAACTGCGCAGTGACATGTTGACAGAAACTCCGCATGCTGCCTGCACACGTTGTTATGAACAGGAAGAGTCGGGATTCTTTTCAGGGCGCCGTAGTGCCAACAAGCACCACGGGCATCATATAAAGAAATTAGATGAGAACCCGTTTGAATTGACCTACTGGGATATCCGTTTCTCAAACTTGTGCAACCTAAGTTGCCGCAGTTGTGGTCATATCTTCAGTAGTTCGTGGTATCAAGACCAAGCCAAATTGGCCGGCGGTGATTGGAAACAAAAGAACAAGGTACTCAACTATGCCGGTCGTACCGAAACAGACATATGGGAACAACTGGAGCCACATTTAGACCATGTTGAACAGGTGTACTTCGCCGGCGGCGAGCCCTTGTTGATGGAAGAACATTATCGTATCCTGGACGAGTTGGTTCGTCGTGAACGCTTTGATGTTAGACTGATTTACAACACCAACTTTACGCACACGGATCTCAAAGGACGTTCGGTATTTGAATACTGGAAGCAGTTTAAATCTGTTGCAGTAGGTGCCAGCCTAGACGATTCAGGTGCCAGAGGTGAATACATACGCAAGGGCACTGAATGGGCAGTGGTAGAACAGAATCGCAGAGACATGTTGGCAATCTGTCCTCAAGTAGACTTTTATATCAGCCCCACACTGAGCATAATGAATGCACGTCATTTGCCTAATTTCCATAGAGACTGGGTAGAAAAAGGACTGATTCGTGCGCAGGATTTAAACGTAAACATCCTGCAAGATCCAGCACACTATAGAATAGACATAGCCCCGGCCAAATACAAAGACGAGTTAACTGAGCTGTACACACAACATCTAGCATGGTTGACTGCACAAGGCGATAGTCTAGGTCGTGCTTCACAGGGCTTTACCAGTGCTATTACATTTTTGAATGCCACAGATAACACACACTTGATCGACACATTCTGGCGTAAAACACATGAACTAGACACCATGCGTAAGGAAAATTGCCTGGATGTAATACCTGAATTGCGAGCACTTAAATGAATATACCACACGATACCTTTTGCGTACTACCCTGGATCAGTTTAGAAGCTAGTCCAGTTGGAACAGTACGCCCATGCTGCCTGGCTATGGACGAAATTACCAATGATGCTGGAGACAAATACAAATTGGCCTCTGCCAGTCTAACAGAAATACAAAACAGCCAATCAATGCAGACTCTGCGTGAAGATTTTCTTGCTGGTAAAAAGCCACAGAACTGCCGACGCTGCTGGAATGAAGAACGTGCAGGTCGTACCAGTAAACGCATGCACACCTTGGATAGACTCAAGCACATGATCGACGCTGATGTTTCCTGGACTGCAGACGCTATGCCGTTAATGTTCTTGGATCTTAAACTGGGCAACATCTGCAATTTAAAATGCCGTATCTGCGGGTCATGGAGCAGCAGTCAGTTTGCAGCCGAAGAGATTCGATTCAACCGAGCAGAAGAAACTCGCGGAAGTTTTGCTTATCAAATGCTCAAAGACGGTGCATGGCCTAGAGAAAGCGTAGAATTTTGGGCAGACTTGGACAAGCATCTGGACAACATACGTTATATTGAGTTCACTGGCGGCGAACCTTTCCTGATCAGAGAACATTTTCAGCTGTTGCAAAAACTGGTAGACACAGGCCGAGCCGCACAAGTCGAAATACACTACAACACCAATGGCACACAGTATCCAGAAGAAGGTGAAGCAATCTGGAAACATTTCAAACATGTAGAAATTGCAGTCAGTATCGACGACGTAGAACAGCGATTTGAATACCAGCGCAGTAATGCAGTCTGGACCGAAGTGGTCGAAAATGTCGAACGCTTTAAGCAACTGCGCAGCCGCAACACCAATATAACATTGCAGGCCTGCTGTACCATTAATGTGTTCAATGTTTACTATCTTGAAACAGTGGCCAATTGGATAGTGCAACAGAAATTTGATTTTATCTACTGGAACATGATGCACGATGCTTACTATTTTAGTATCAGTACACTGCCCGAAACTGCCAAGGCAGCAATCGCTCAACGCCTGACCACAGCGGCAGTTCCACCGCGAGTGCTGAAAGAATTTGTCAGTGCTGCTGAATTCATGAATAGAGGAAACAGCCTGGATGGCAATCTTTTGCGCATGAATCTGCGTGATCTTGATCATAAACGAAAACAAAATCTAGCCGAAGTGGCGCCCGAGTTCGCAGCATTGATTGATTATGACTACAACAAAACCTGATACCTTGTGCATGGCTCCGTGGACACATACTTATTTGAGTCCACAAACTGAACGACGCATGTGCTGTGCGTCAAGAGAACCTGCGCAGAGTTTTGAACAGTATATTGATACCAGTGTTGGCACTGGCCAGTATACACCTATCACTCTGGACCAGCACTGGAACAGCGATCATATGCGGTCAGTTCGTCGAAGAATGATGGCTGGCGAAACCTTGCCCGAGTGTGATGTCTGCAACAGCAAATTGTTAAACACCGATGTTTATCGCAGTTACTTCAATCAGCTGTTTGGTCACAAGTACGAAGCAGCCATGTTAGCAACAGACAACACTGGATTCACCACAGTAAAACCAGTGAGTTGGGATTACAGATTCAGTAACCTCTGCAACTTCAAATGCAGAACCTGCGGTGACATGCTGAGTTCTGCATGGGAAAGCGAACAAAGGCAGCATGACATGGTTGACTGGGGAAATCCAAAAAACAATTGGATGAAACCCGACGTTAGAAAAAATATTTCACAGTTTCAGGACCAACAGGTAGAAGAAGAATTTGCACAAGCAGTGGAAGAACATCGTGTGGAAGAAGTGTACTGGGTAGGTGGCGAACCACTCATGTACGAACAGCACTGGCGCTACATGAAACGTATTGTGGATCTTGGTGACGGCCACAGAGTATACGCACGATACAATACCAATCTGTCTCGAGTCAATTACAAAGGTGTTGATCTATTTGATGACATTCTTTCCAATCTGCGCAGTTGGCAGATATGTGCCAGTATTGACGGAACAGGCGCAATTGGAGAGTACATTAGAACCGGGCTTGACTACACTGCTTGGTTAAACAACTACCATCGAGCAGCCGAAGCCGGAAAACAAAGACGTCAAGTGAGAATTGATTTTACTCTTACCCTGCCGGGCATGTTCGAAGTGGAAAATATTGTGCAACTGGCCAAGGACACCGACACCGATATCTTGGCCAAGGTAATTTTCAGCTTCACGCCCGACATTGTGATGAGTCCACTTGCTCTGCCTCGAACACTGCTGAACCCTTGGGTGGACGAACTGGTGGCAAAGTGTCCTAGTGGAGCAATGCAGGATGTATTGGCACAGTTGAAAAATCGTCCAACATTTGAGGAACAATGGCCTGATCAATACCGAGCAGGTCTTGCAAAAGGCAAGGAACGTGTGTTAAAATTAGAAAACATACGACCCAACAGCACAACAATGGGGTCTATATTAGATGCTCGTCCTGAAATAAAGAAATGGTGGAATGAAATTGCTTGATCAAATCAAAATAGACCTAAGAGGCAACAACGACAATGACATTGTCACAGTGTACATAGACGTGGCCGACAATTCGTTGAGTCGCAAATGGCTAGCATCATTGAATCAATTGATAAAAGACAACTATCATTTGGAAAAAAATTATTGTTTTTTTGGATTTGTTGCTAGCCAACGCAACGCAGAATACTTGACTGACCAGATGAATCGCAGCATTGCTGCTATCAACTCTGCAAACATTGGTTATCAAATTGATGATCACTTTTCAGTGGCCAACACTACCACACCAGAATTAAAATTGGTGCATGATAAGTTAAATCACCTGCATCGTTACTTTGAAGATTTACAAGGAGTATCGGGCGCAATGAGTCCATTTTATACTCAAGCAGATGCAGGTACTCGTTGGCACATACGACAATTGAATTTGCTGTGTCACGAGTATGAAAGTCTAGTGCTCAGTATGCGCAAAGTAATAACTGCACCAGAATGGCAGCGTCCTAGTCAGCTCATGTGCTGGTTGCATGCGCCACGATTTCAATTAGACGCAGAAGATTATGAATTGTTTGGCATTGACACAATCAATAGACCACTGGGCGGCGTATTCGTTGGAGTAAATAAAGCAGTGGGAAAACACCATTGGGAAGTTTTTTGGGACGAAGGTCGAGACAGCCGTGTAGGAGAATTAACTACTACAACATTAAATTCGCAAACCGAAGCTGCTGGAGATTTTGACATTGAATGGGGCAATAATCCCGGTAATGCACCTTGGCAACAAAGAATTCTAGGGGAGTTTAAAACTTGGTTGATCAACAATGGGTTTGACCCTGATGATAAAAGTCTTACCATTGGGCATCCACAAGTGGCCCAGGTAGATTTGATGCGTAGTTTTGGAACAACTGACTACAAAGACATATGGGCACAGCTAGGATCACACTTAGATGTATTTAAAATACAAACCAGTCACGCCAATGCTACATACACATACAATTGGTCAGATACGGACTATGCTGATCAGCAGATTAAAATAATACGAGGAACATGACATGAACTGGATTAAAAATTTATTCAATCGAATTCGTTTGGAAATACGCTACCGTAAAAAATTAAAAGAACTGCGCAAACGCGATCCGTTTATTTACAAATGAAATTGAAAAAATATCTAGGTATCTCTGCGGGCTTTCACGACGCTGCGGTCACTGTGATTCAGAATGACGGCAGCATTGCGTTTGCTGGACATGCAGAACGCTACAGTAAAAACAAAAACGATGCGCATCTCAATGATGACATTGTTGCCGAGGCCTTGGCCAATGGTGCTCCTGACATGGTGGCCTACTATGAACGCCCTTGGATTAAAAAACTACAACAACTATATTCGGGTCAATATGAAGAAGCTTTGGACTTTGGCAATTTTACTTTGGATCAGTATCTGCATAAACATCTATCTGATACTGTTCATCGGCAGCAGTTACTACGATGCCCTAGAAAATATATGTCCCATCATCATAGTCACGCCGCAGCCGGATTCCAGACCAGCCCCTATCAACGGGCCACAGTGGTTGTAATTGATGCCATTGGCGAATTAGATACCATAAGCATCTGGGGCGCAGAATATGTCAACGGCCGTGCTGTGTATAAACGACTGTGGCAACAACGTTATCCACACTCAATTGGTTTGTTTTATTCAGCAGCCACAGCCAGTGTGGGACTGCGGCCACTGGATGAAGAATACATCTTGATGGGTATGGCTGCGTATGGCAATGCCACAAACGCTGTCAGCATGCATGCTCTAGTAAAAGACACTGACAAAATTGAATTTAGTGAAAATCTACATGCCGGAATAGATCCCAAATACCTACAGGATCTAGAAGAATTTGACATTGCAGCCGGAGCACAGGCCATGGCAGAGCGTTTGATCTATTCAGTAATGCGTAGAGCAAGAGACTTTAAATGGAGCAACAACTTGGTGTACATGGGCGGAGTTGCTCTCAACTGTAGTGCCAACCGTAATTTAGGAAAGTACTTTGATAACATTTGGATTATGCCTTGTCCTGGTGATGCTGGCAGTAGCCTGGGCGCAGCGGCGCTTGCGTATGGCAAACAGATACATTGGAACAACGCCTATCTGGGCACAGATATTCCTGGTGCTTATCCTGTCGATGATATTGTGGGTTGTTTGCTACGTGATCGAATTGTGGGTGTGGCCAGTGGTCGTGCTGAGTTTGGTCCCAGAGCCCTGGGCAACAGAAGTCTGCTCGCAGACCCCAGAGGCCGAGAAATAAAGGATCAAGTAAATGAAATCAAACGAAGACAACAGTTTAGACCCTTTGCGCCAGTTATTCTCGAAGAGCATGTTGATCAGTATTTTGATATGCCTCATGGCTTCAATAACAGTAGGTATATGCAAGTCATCGCTCGTTGTAGGCATCCTGACCTATTTCCTGCTATTGTTCATCATGACGGTACTAGTCGTGTACAGACTGTGCCATCAGATGGGTCAGGAATTAGACAGCTATTAGAAGCCTGGTATGCTGAAACAGGATGTCCCATGTTGCTGAATACCAGTCTAAACATACGTGGCGAGCCCATGGTCAATGATCGTGCAGACGCAGATCGTTTTGAACAATTATATAAAGTGAAAGTGTGCAGCTAATGAGTATCGATATGAAACAATGGAAGATTGAAAACTTGGATTCCAAGAGTCCAAGTTTTTGCGGATCTAAATGGTACAACAGTAGCCTGTGGCTTAGCCAAGGATGGACCACCAGTTGTCACCATAACCCGCCGCATGCTATAGACCTGGAAGCAATCAAAACCAATCCTATGGCCTTGCATAACACGCCCATTAAAAAACAAGAGCGACTGCAGATGCAACAGGGACTGAAACCTAAAAACTGCCAGTTCTGTTGGGTAATGGAAGAAGTAGAACCCGATGGACTCAGTGATCGCGTATGGACCACCTGGGGCGGACAAATGAGCCCAGAACAGTTGAACACTGCGTTCACTGCCAGTGCAGATGATGATTACGATTTAACCTACTTGGAAATATGTTTTGATCGCACTTGCAATCTGGGCTGTAGCTATTGTGCTCCTACCATCAGTACTACCTGGGCCAAAGACATACGCAAAAATGGTCCTTATGAGAACCTGCCCACGGACCACCGCAAGCATTACATGACCACCGGCGACGAAATGATTGGCTACACATTTGGTGATAACAATCCCTATGCTGACGCATTTTTCAAGTGGTGGGATAGCAGTTTACACAAAACCATCAAACAGATTCGTATCAGTGGCGGCGAGCCAATGATGTCGGGTCACACTTGGAAATTGTTGGATTGGTTGGCAAACAACACTTCCAAAACTGATTGCCGTATAGAAATGACCACTAACTTGGCCTACGATCAAGATACACTGAAACGTTTCTTGGATGCATGTAGTCGTATTGATGTTCCTGTGTGGGTATACACCAGTGCTGAAACTACCGGTAGCAAAATGGAATATGTGCGAGATGGACTAGACTGGGAGTTATGGAACAACAATTTAGATATGGTATTACATTCTGGGGTAATTGCCAACACTGGTATTTGCGGAACACTCAGTGCTGCTGCCGCTGACGGATTTACAGATTTCTTGTACTGGTTGGCAGACCGTAAACGCTCTGCACCAAGCAACAGCAACCGCAGCCAAGGACTGATGTTGAGTGTTAATCCTGTGCGTTTCCCTACATTTCAAAGTATAGTAGTGCTGCCGGTTGAAATGCGTAAACAATACGCATATGAAATTACAGAATTTTTAAAAGGTCCAGATATTAAAAAGTTGTTTGCACCTATTGAAATAGATCACATTGAAAGATATTCCAAATATCTATTAGAGGTAACAGCGCCACACCAAGAACAGCAGATAACACACACAGCCGATACATTTGCTGGCAGTGTGGAAGATGCCAATGTGTTGGCATTGCAAAAAGATTTTAAAAGTTTTTTCACGCAGTACGATCAACGTCGCGGAAAAGATTTTGCAACAGCATTTCCTAATTTAGCGGGGTGGTATAATGCCATTTGAAAAAAATATAGTATTTGTGGGCGATAGTTATTGCAGTTCATGGGCCGGTCCCAGTGTAATACCACATCGTAACGCACAGCAAAAAGATGATAATAAAACTCATGTCAGCTGGCTTGATCGGTCTGCAACCAAACTTGGATTGAATCTATATTCGTTTGGCTTTGCGGGTCGCAGCTGGTACTACAGTCGCCGACAACTGTTTGATCACATGGAATACGATCCAGAATGGATCAACACTGTGGATCTCATGGTATTTTGTCACACCGATGACAATAGACTCAACACAGGAAATGGCGATGTTGGCAACGAAATGCTTGCAGTCAATTATCGACCACACAAAGAAGATCAACGATACAAGTATAAAATAGAACTAGCGCAATTATTGCAAAGATGGACATTGGATCTGATCGACAACCCTTTTCAAACTTGGGCACATGAACAATGGTTTTATGAAATTGCCAGGACATTCGGCCATGTCAAGCAGGTGCATTTTAACAACTACCCATTTACCGTAGATAACACCACTGCTATATTGCCCGGTGTTGTGTACACAACACCCTTGGTACACATAAGTCTGGGAGAAGCAACAGGAACTGATGCAGAAATTGTTAAAAATTTCATGACCGATGATCAGCGAGTCAATCATTTCAATCCACACAATAATGCAGCACTGGCCAACATTGTGATTGCAACAGCACAGGACTATCAGCCTGGTATCAGGTCCATTGACTTGACCAACTTTGATCTACCAAATAAAAATGCTTTTAACTGGCCCAATCCTGGATTTGGTACTAGGTAGCATTGTCGTTGTACACGACCACTTCTTTGACGTGAAACTTAAAATTTTTGTCACTGTTGTTGCCGCAAGCATTGTTGCAAGTTAGCAGTCTTCCGTTTTCAAAGGAATCGATACCCCAACTGGCCTCAATCTGATCAAACCATTCAATGCATGTGGCAAGATCGTATTCCAGTGCATTATTCCGAGTCATGATGTGATTGATTTGTTCCATGCTGTAGCCTATGTCTGTGTTATTTCTGTATCGAGCCGGATTCAAACCGGTATAGCAGCATGGAAAAACATCACCGGTGCTGCTGACATAGATACTGCGCGAGCCTGCAACTTCGCACTTGATATTTTTAATTTCAGATTTATTAACCCATTTCATACGATTTTCTCGATGTTGTGGAGAATCGCTGTGGTACAGTGGAGATTGTACATGTTTTTCGGGAGTGAAGTTTATCTTTGATTCTCCAATGATGTAAACTAGATCACCGTTGTTGTTGTAGACTGGCCCGTTGTCTCTGCCGTCATCCACTATTATAAAAGCAGCAAATCCTCGTTGGATGCTCAACGCACGTGCCGGTTCTTGTTGATGGCGGTTGTGTTCAAAATTGATCATTTTCCACACTGCTCGGCCGCCAGCTGCTATGAATGTAGCAGAATTACGCATGATGGTAGAATACAATGTGTTTCGGCGGTACAGTGCATGAGTATAATCATCAATGCCATCTATACAGAAGGTCACTTCAATTCCTGCTTCAGCTAACCCGCGCCAAAATTTAGCATCTCTTGCACCGCCATTGGTACTGAGATTTATATGCAACGTGGGATTGTGTTGTTTAAAGTAATTGACAATCTCAACAGTTTCTGTATTCATAACAGCATCACCAAAGTTTCCATTGATAACCATCTGCTTTAGTTGCTGAACAAACTCCACTGGAAATATCTTCTGTGCTTCCTGTAGTGTCATATTGTGTTCGTCATACCCAAAATTGTGTGGATAACTGGAAAAATTTCTAGGGCATAGTGGACAGGCAGCATTGCACAAACTGCTTAATTCCAAATGTAAATGTTGTACTTGATCGATGGAATAAATCATATAATTTTGTAATTTTTAATATGCTCAACAACTCGCTCTGCCCAGGCACGTTGTCCGGCAGGCTCGTAGTGATACCAACCCGGTGTTATTTCTTGGTATCCTTGGTTGGCACACCAATGTGTGTAAGTATTGTCAGCACAGTAGGGATCCATGAAACGACCATCCCAGTCAAGTTGATCGTTGACATCATAAATTTTAAAATCGTGGAACGAGTGGAAAAATAAATGTTTGATGTAACGACTTTGTAAAAACTTGTGTAGGTTAAAAATGCGCTCATGCCAGTAGTAACTTAAATGTGTGCGAAATTCCAAATTATTACTCACTTCGTGCCAGCGTTCCAGTCGTCTGGTATATTTAGCAGGATATTCTCTACGACCAACACCCAAGTTGTTTATTTCTACAAACTCACCGAATGAGTGTACATCATCTAAAAACCATTGTACACGACACATCTCGCTCCAGCCAATCAGTACTAAATCAGGTTTGGGTTGAGTAAGAATATAGTTCATAGTGCTGTCGTATATACGGTCATTGCTGCTACCGCTAACACTGAGATTATTAGTCTCAGCACCTAATATTTTTGCCACCTGTGATGATATACCTAGGCTGCGGTCTTCTAATTCTTCGCCGCACATGTTACTATCGCCGTTGACTAAGATTCTCATTGTATATGTCCTAGTGTATTATAGATATGTTTCTAGACCACCGCGACGTCGCAGGTCTTGCGTACAGCAACTGATGCCGCCGTCCCAGAAATAGCTATGACGCAGTTCACTAATGATGGGATTGATACGATGTTTCTTACAGAAGTCAAACACATCTCTGTTGTAAGCACTGAAGATAACGTTTTCTTCGTCTAACACCAAGCAGTTGACATCAAACACAGTTTCGGCCACAAAGCCAGTCCACTTGTTCAAGTAGGTGTCTACAAACTTGGTAAACTCCTGTGTGGGTGTTTGCCCTTGCACATACCATGCGCCCGGGCTTTGTTCGTATTTGAACTTGCCCACTTCCATGGCAGCCCAGATACTGGAGTCCCAGATCTTTAACACTTCCCATCCGGGAAAGTCTTTGGCCAGGTCTAAGTTGACATCGTGTTTGCTTGACAAGATAACGCCCGGCTTGAGAATGGCAAACACAGCATCACCGTGGCCGTCTGTGACAGCTTCGTGAATGCGATACTCTGGACCTAAACAGTTGTCCACAATCCAACGAGTTTGCTCAGGCTTTAGATAATCACTGTTGTCAAAGAATACATCACGTCCCACACGCACAATGCAACTGGCTGACGCTTGGTTTAGGATACAGTCAGCGTCCCAACGCCCGTTGTGTGGACTAACAACTTGGTCTTTATATTCTTCGCAAATTTCATCCAGTTCTTCCATGGGCAACACACGTAACAGCTTTTGGCCAAGACTGATTTGCCAGTCACGCGGTGTCAAGGGCGGCAGCGGTGCACCACCGTTTTCTGTTTGCCACCAAACAAATTGATCCTTGGGCGGCAAGTTGGGTCGACGCACACGAGCACCATAGGTCTCGATGGTCTTTTGTAAGTTGTTTAGGTCTTCTTGGGTTTCGTACAGGATCTGTTGCAACTGGTTGCGAACCTGTGGATCTTCGATAAAATCAAAGTAGTCTGGGCTGTATGCACGACCCACGATAACTTCTTCTAACGGCTGCCAACTGGTGTAGGAATTAATCATTGTGTATTCTTTCTAGTAGAGTATTTAATCTGTCAGCTTTTGTGCTGCAAAATAACTGTTGGTTGTGTTCTGTGTCACTGCGGCAACTTTCAAACCAGGCTAGCAGGTCTTGCGACTTTAATTGTGCAATAGCTCGACGAACAGCAATCCAACGTTCTGTATTGTTTTGTATAGTATCGTAACTGTTGTCTATGGCATGATCAAATGTGCGATAGCCCAGCTTTCTCAATGCGGCTAAAGACCCTGTACAGCCCACGATCACAAATGGTTGCCCGTGTTTGATTGCTTTGAATGTTTTTTCTGTCAGGAATGCGCCACCAGATCCGTCGGCATCAAAGTGAGTTTCCAACACTATGTTGCAATAACTTTCTGCATGGTGGTCTGATTCAATCACATGATGATCGTTGTGTTGCGATGCAGTTTTTGCATCACAAGTGTAAGGACCATTGGCCAGGAACTGTTTGATATCTGCTCGAATATTCAGTGTATCCACTTCGATAGGATTGTCAGTTTCGGCTTCGCCGGCAACAATATCTGTGCCATAACTCCAGTAACTGTTTTCTAACAGTCCTGTGCAATGCAGGTCAGTCATTACAGTGGCTCGCCACCATTTGTGTGTTCTGCTTAGTACTGTAAAGTCACGCAATCGCTGTTTAGAGTGTATCGGTATTGGCGCAATTTCTCGATTGCGATGCCAATACAGCAGTTCATGGTCTGGAAAATATGCAAAGCCAGGAATAGCATCAGCTGCTGTATTGCCACTAACAAACCGATAGCAGCGGGGCGGCAGCAAATGATTCTGGCACAGCTCATCCAATCGGTCCTTGATTCTGAATGGATTGTCGCCTTCGTGATAGTAGAATACTACAGTGAGTTCTTCTCGACGTAGTTGTCGTCGTACTGTTTCGCTCATCAAGGCAAAGTAATCAACATCAAAGTTAAAAAATCCTATACCAACTGTGTAGTATGCGCCAGCGGCCGCACTGTTCAAGTCTGATAATTTGTATGCTATTCCGTGTGTGTTAAAATGCTCGTACAGTTCTGCAGGCACAGTATTGGGCCAATGCTGTACAAACTGTCGCCATTCAGCAGTGTAGGGATTTGCTGACCAACGTGCCAGGGCCGGATATGCCTTGCCGCGTACCACACGATCAGCAACAAAATTATTTGCGTAGGCCATCCAACATACCTATAAGTTCGGGCCAGAGCACATCTGTCAAACCACCTTTGTAAAAATGATTATAATTGTGTTCCACAATAGGTAAACAAGCACGATGTATTTCTTGGCGTTCTTTAGGTGACAAGCAGTCTAGGTCTTTTAATAACCTAGTGACCTTTTCCACACGCACCGTGTCGTCGGTTTCGGTGTCATAGCTTTCATCAAACACTGAACTGAATGTTTGGAATCCGTAACTGCGCAGATACTCTAAACTGTGTGCCGGCGCCACCAATGCAAATGGCATTTCTAATGCAATGGCTTTGAATGTTTTTTCTGTTATGTGTGTTCTGCGACCAAAGTATAGTGTTTCGGTGGGCACATATACCAAGCTGTCTTGTGCTTCGGTATAGTTACCTAACCAGCAACTGGTCATTTGTTGTGATTCTTCGCCCACAAACAATCTTGGCAAAGTGGCCTGTTCAAACACTTGCGAAATATCTGGATATGTGTTACAATACTTGTTAGCTATTACACCAATGTCAACATTTTCATATTGGCAGATGCGTGGCACACTGATGTGATTATGCTCCAGGCCCTGTTTGAATACATTATACAAAAACAACACACGATGATCACGCTTGCCGCCCACAATGCGATTGGGACTCATGAACGTCCGTGTAGGTGCACGATCTCTTGCACGAGGAATTAAGAATGTTTTGTCGTAACCACGAAACCAATCCTGACAGGCCCAGCCATGATAAAAATAATAATGACTTTTCCAGCCATATTTTTCACACAGACGCTCAACATACTCGCCGTGTTCACTTACAACAACATGGCCCGGCGGGTTGGTACGTATATCATGGTTTCGTCTGATAACATCGTCAAACAATGGCTGATATTCTTCCACCCAGCACGGTTCCTGATCGTGCATCCACACATAGTCAGTTTCTACAATGCTGTCGCTGCCCATGTTAAATAAAGCATCCGGATCAGTTCGCCCTGGCGGATCACAAAAAAACAATCTCGTACCTGGTAGATTTTTTTCTATCCATGGCCAAAAAGTATTATTATAAATCTCGTCTATTCTTATCATGTTTGATGTATTTTATTCTGGAAAAAAGCCCAATTTGTTTGCGCATGAGCAGGCAGTAGATACCATTGAACAAGCACAACAGCAGAGTCGTACACGTTTCTTTTGGTTTGTAAATTACTTATCAGACTTCACTGGCTTTGATTTTCTTTGGGAGCCGGTGCCGTGGCAAGCTGATCAGCGACATGCCTGGTTGGATCAATATCAACTGGATGCTGGAGTTTATCTTATACCCAAAGATGGATATCGTGAAACAAATTACCACACAGATCATCAAGTGCATAGATTACCCGATGTTGATTTTTGGCATATCCCCGAATGGATTGATCCTGCCAGCATAAATCTCAGATGGGCGCCCAACCCTGTTGATCCCCCTTACATCTATGAGTTTCCTGTAGAGTGGGATTGGGATCGTGCGGGCGGACCGGAGTATAGAATTCCTGGTGCAACAGAACGCAAGTACATGGATACATTTGTTGCTCGTACACAGTCCAATCGTCAGGACTGGCAAGTGTATGATTGTGTAGACCCCGCGGATCCTGTGTTCCACTGGCATCCAAATCCGTTTGATCCTCCAATGATCTATGTGTTTGGAAATCAGCATTGGCCGGCAGAAGTTCGTGCCAGTGTGGAATATCATGCACCCGATGCTGTTGTAAAAAAATACATGGACACTATTCGCACAGTGCGATTGCCCGACAGCAGTAAGTTCACTTGCTTGTATCCTTGCGAGTTTGATTGGAGTTGGGAACCAGATCCAGGAGATCCTCCTTACATCTACGTGTGGGGTAATCAATGGTGGCCTGCGGAAAAGATGCCCACAGTTGAATACCATGTGCCAGGCGCCACTGAACGCAAGTACATGGACCAGCCTGTTACACTGTTGGGAAATAAAACCAATTGGTCAGTTCCCGACGACATTGACCCAACCGGTGTAGATTACTCGTGGACACCAGATCCTGGAGATCCGCCATACGTTTATGAATTTGCTACACAGTGGCAACCTAACGGAGGTGCAGTATACACAGTGCCAGGCGCAACTGAACGCAAGTATGTAGAAATACAGCATCGTAAATTATCTAACTACAGCAATTGGATAACACCCGACACAGTTGATGTATCTAGTGTTGATTATAGTTGGCATCCCAGCAATACAGAACAGCCATACGTTTATGAATTTGCTACACAGTGGCAACCTAACGGAGGTGCCTGTTATGTAGTACCGGGTGCAACTGAACGCAAGTATGTAGAAATACAACATCGTAGACTGCCAGATAAAACTGCCTGGAAGTTGTTGGAAGATGTTGCTAAATTTGATTATTCATGGCACCCTGACAACACTGAACTTGCTTACAATTATGTTTTTGGCAATCAGCATTGGCCAGCTACAGAAATGCCCACACTTGTGTACGAAATGCCTGGTGCTACGTCAGACAAGTTTGTTGACTCACTGGTTGCACGTTTGTGGGGTTGCATGGCTGATTGGGTGATCTGCGAAGACATTGATGATGCTGCCTGGGATTGGACATGGGTACCTAATCCCAACGATCCTCCTTACATCTACGTGTGGGGTAATCAATGGAATCCGCCCGAATTCAAAGCCAGTGTCAAGTATCATGTACCAGGTGCAACAGAAGTCAAGTACATGGATCGTCGCACAACAAGACTTCCGCAACCCCAATTGTTTGGCCATAATTTAGCAGTGAGCAAATTTGATTACTCGTGGGAACCAAATCCGTTTGATCCGCCAATGACATATGTGTTTGGCAACCAGTGGAACTCAGCTGTGCTAGAACCCACTGTGGTATACAATGCTGGCGGAACCGAAATCAAGTATGTAGATGATATTGTTGCTACACTAGCGCAAGATATGTCTGCTTGGGAATTGCTAGACGATATTGCAGAGTTTGATTATTCGTGGAGACCCGATCCCACCGATCCTCCTTACATCTATGTGTTTGGTAATCAGTGGCTCACTCCGGAACAACGTCCGGCACTGAGATACTGTGTAGCAGGTGCTGAAGAAATCAAATACATGGATCATCCGCGGGCTCGTCGGTGCGGCGATCCGACACGGTTTATACATCACTATCCTGCAGACTTTGATTGGTCGTGGGAACCCGATCCTGGCTCACCCCCGTACAACTATGTGTTTGGCAATCAGTACTATAGTGCAGAAGTTATGCCCACAGTAGAATACCACATGCTGGAGGCCACTGAACGCAAGTACATGGATATTGCCGCACAGTTGTTGCCCAATCATGATAATCATTGGCATACACTGGTTGATTGTGAATGGGACTATACCTGGAGACCAGAACCTGGAAGCCCGCCCTACATCTATGTGTTTGGTAATCAGTGGCATTCTGCCGAAGTAATGTCCACTGTGGAATATCACATGCCAGGTGCCACTGAACACAAGTACATGACCGGACCCATAGCCAAATTGTTAGTTGACATGACCAACTGGAGTATTCCAAAACATGTTGACCTAACTGACATGGACTTTAGCTGGCAGCCAGACCCGGGTGAACCACCTTACATCTATCAGTTTGCCACACAGCACCAAAAGACTGGTGGGCCACAGTATCGCATGCCCGGGGCTACAGAGTTCAAGTACGTGGACATGATGCGAGCTGAAGTCAAAAAGGAAGCAGCACCCATATTTGAAATAGATCACTTGGATGGTGCAGCTGGGCAGATTGACGGAACGGTTCGAAAGGTGCGTTACTTTGACAACTACAGAGATACACTGATACGCTTGGCCAAGAGCCTAGTAGGCGAATACGAACATGTGTGGGTATGTAGTAGTATCTGCGACTATACCAACTTTGACTTTACATGGCATCCAGAAACATGGCAAAGCACCATGTTGCATGTGTTTGCGTCAGACAAAGAAAAGTTTGGCGATACGTTCTACATGCATGTGCCTACCTTTGCTGAACGTGCAGAAAAGAAAGCCCTGTTGGAATGGTACAGTGTAAACTATGTGCCGCGCCGTTCAGTACCACGTAGGCCCATGCCAGTGATTCGGCACAGTCAGGACAGTCATGTGGATGCAGTTAAAACCACTGCTTGGGCAGGTCCATTGGCCACTTTCACCACAACTGATTATGTACCGGGCGATATGGTCACTGTTCCGTTGTGGCGCAAAGAAACCAAAACAATTGTGCCGTTGACCAATGGAGCAACCAGTGTTGTTGTGCCGAGAACAGCAGTGGGCGATATACGCACACAGTTATACGACTATGCTTATATTGATAAAACACGTCGCTGGTTGAAAGACAATCCGTTGGACATTGTGTTTATCAGCAATGGTGAACCCAATGCCAAGTCCAATTATTTGCAGATGACAATGTATTTGGCCAACGAGTCAAGGTACACAAACCGTGTTCATGTGATAGAAGGTGTAAACGGACGAGTGGCAGCATATCATGCGGCTGCTAGAGCCAGCACCACACCTTGGTTTTTTGCTGTGTTTGCCAAGCTAGAAGTGAATCAAATGTTTGATTGGACCTGGCAACCTGATCGTATGCAACAGCCCAAGCACTATATTTTCCATGCTGGTAATCCTGTAAATGGATTGGTATACGGTCACCAGGCCATGATTGCCTACAACCGGCAATTGGCATTGGAGAACACCGGCGTTGGTTTGGATTTTACACTAGACCAAGCACACGAAGTTGTACCTATTGTCAGTGGCACAGCAATGTATGCTGAAACACCTTGGATGGCCTGGCGTACTGCTTTCCGTGAAGCACTTAAACTACGTGCAAGTTTGCCCGACGTGGAAAATGAATATAGACTAAAAGTTTGGTTAAAGGAAGACTCTGGCACCATTGCCAATGGACACTGGAGCTCAAAAGGTGCACAAGATGCTGTGGAGTTTTATGAAGAAGTCAACGGCAACCACACGGAACTTCGGAAAAGCTATGAGTGGGCCTGGTTGGCCAGCTATGCGTTTATGCGACGCAATCTAACACCTGATCAGTGATGTATTTGACTTCGGAGTCAGTCAGTTCAGGATAGATTGGCAGACTCAAACAACGACGAGTAAGAGAATGGCATGCACCCATCATGTCTGGTGCTGGATACTGTCGATACACAGAAAGTTCTGGTAATGCGTATTCGTAATGAACTTTGGTCTCGATACCTTTTTCGGCCAACGCAGTCTTGACTTGATCTCGGTTGTCCACTTCAACAACAAATTTATGAAACGCATGATTGTGGAAGTTTGAATCGTCAATCAAGCAACGCAGGTCAGCATCTTTGAATGCTTGTATATATTGCTCAGCAATGTCTCTGCGCCGTGATTGCCATGAATCCAGGTGTGCGGCCTTGATCAGCATGGTAGCACAGTCTAGTTCGCTCATGCGTGAATTAGATCCTGCGGATCTGTGACCAGTGTGTTTACCGTTGTCTCTAAAATCTTTTGCAAAGTCAGCAAGATCGTCTGAGTCAGTGACCACAGCACCGCCGTTGCCGTAGCAGGCCAAGTTCTTCATGGGATCAAAGCTGATGGCACTGCCGTTGCCAATACGTTTGCAATCGGCTGCCAACCAATGTTGGGCAGCATCTTCTATCACAATGGTATTTTCACTAATCCATTTTTGCCAATGCGTTACACGAATATAGTGTGTCATGGCAGTACCATACAATCCCACCAACACAATGGCCTGATAACTCAGTGTATGCGGAATAGTGTCGGGATCAATCACACCGTAGGCATCTACATCAGCAAAGTAAACGTCCCATCCGGCACGAATAAATGCATTGGCAGTGGCAACATAGCTCATAGCCGGTAACACAACCGTAGGCGGATTTATGTTTTCAAATTGCATCCAGTAACTGGCAAGTATCTCTAGAGCATGGGTACCCGAGTGGCAGGTCACAGCATGCTTGACACCGTTCTTGCGGGCCAGCCAAAACTCAAATGACTGTGTATATTGTCCGTTCATGAGTTGACCTGACCGTAGCACTTGGTCAGTGGCGTCCAGTATCTCCTTGCGGAGACGGTTATACTGAGTTTTTAGACCAGTAAACGGAATTGCTAATCCACTCATAATATTTTTGAAATCCTTGTTCAACGTTTATTGTGGGATTGTAGCCCAGCACAGTTCTTGCACGATCGATGTTCAGTGCACCGCGACTGGGAAAGTTTAAGTCTCGATCCTGTACTGAGATCTTGCCCTGTCCCGCACAGTTCACAATCATTTCGGCTGCGGCCAACAGTGTCACCGACTGACTACGGGTGATGTTGTAGGTATTGTTTGCGGCTGTGTCCTTAGTGGCAGCGGCCACGACACCGTCGGCTGCATCATCCACATAGGTAAAGTCTAGCGTTTCCCCTGGCCCATTAACTGTAAGAACGCCGCCTCGCATTGCGGCAAGCATAAACTTTGCAACCACTCGGTCCTCCACGTCCAAGGGACCGTAGACAGCACTGGGCCTAACAACAACATAATCAAAAGCGCCGCGGCGACGGTAATCCTTGACAATATCTTCTCCTGTTAACTTCATAATGCCGTACTGCCCGATGGGTCTGCACGGGTGATCTTCTGTGACTTGATCCGCAAAGTCACCATACACCATACTGCTGCTGATGTAGACCATGCGTCTAATACCATGCCTTTTGGCACTCTCACAAAGGTTGATCAATCCTTCCATCATTACACGGCTACCCCAGGCCGGGTTAGCGTTGACAACTTTCTGCCTAGGAAAGCTGGCCATGTGTATCACCGCGTCAGGACGCTCTACATCAAACACATGTTCTACTGCGTCTGCATCACAGATGTCGTGCGCATACACATTGGTATCTGGGGCAATTTTTATCCTACGTTCCAGCATCAAGTAGTCAATTTCACTCTGCGGCACAATGCCGTAGGTTGTTTTGGAATCTAATACAATTACTCGATGTCCTTGCGCCTGCAGTCGTGACACTACATTGTGTCCGATCAACCCAAGGCCGCCTGTTACTAATATTCTCATATACTACCCCATTTTAATGTCCAGAAGAGTTCGTCTGGTTCAGCGAGCCTGGCCACAATACGATATACATGTCCGTATGTGAGATGATCGGTTGCACGAATCCAGTAAGGTTTATCCACAGCATGAGTCATGACAAACTCCCCTGCTTCGGTCTGTTGCCATTCCCATATGTGTTGTGCCACATATATGTCAGGATCATCCACATCACCCACATGCATTTCGTGTACACAGACATCACGAAACCGTACTGCTCGGTTGTCGATGATTTTTACTTCGGCAGCTTTCCAGTGTGCGTATTCAGTCCAATGGTTATGCGTTATTGCCATAACACATTGTAGCACAATTTTTATGTTGGTGCAACCGACGTTTGTATTTTTTGATAGATTTGATCAGCATAAAATTCATGTGTTTTGATTCCGGGATGTATTGAGTCTGAACCCAGATCCATAAACATATGGCCAATGTCTCTGCCCCAGAGTCCGTTTAACATTACTAAATTAGGAAAGTCTTGAATATAGTCAACAACCGATCGGTCAAACACACTGGCCAATATTAATTTTGCATGTATTTTTGCGCAAAAGTTAATTACCTGGTGTACAGCAATAACAGAGTGATATAGAGCTTGATCACTAGTACAATAATCCATTGTTGATTGTGTGTGTTCTTTGGAGCCCAACACAAAACCCTTGAATTTGTTCATTTCGAATCTCATAAGTCTTGCATGAGCTGTCAACCCCCAGACCACAGTATCATTGGGTCTGATGTCTGATCTAAGAATTTGATCGGCTGCCCAAGCAATGGATGAACCTCGACGTGTTAAAAAACTTACGTCAGTATCTAATCGTTCTGCCAATAATTGTCCATATCGCATGTTGTCGCTTACACCTTCTCCGTGAGTTATACTACATCCAGCGATCCACAATTGCGAACTGTCTGTTTTTCTTGTGTCGGCAAGTGTTAATATCTGATCAAATTCAGGCGCTTTGGTGTTGTAATTCTGTATCTTGCATCTGAATTTAAATATATCTAAATAATCTTCAGTCCAGGTTTGCATATGACTCTTGCCAAAAAAACAGTCACTCCACTCACCTGGTGGCGGCGAGTACACAATGCAGTCGGCCTGCTGTAGCACTTCGCCTAGCATTGTTAAACTGCTCAACTCTCCCAAACTGGTAAAGTATGTGCCAGTGTTTAGATTTTTGTAATTTTCTACTGTGATTAACTGCGCAGCCGGATCAGATTTAATGGCTTGTTGTCTTAGATAATCAGACACATCACCAAGATAGATGGTAATCATTTCAGTTCATTAAATGACTTGGTCATTGGAAAAATTGCTGCAATGGCTTGAGCACAGGCACAAGCAATGTCTTGGTGTTCTCGTTGTGTACCATTGGCAGCACGTAATTCCATGTAGTGAATCCATGAACGCAGGGTACCATTCATGTACATGCGGCTTACAGTAAGACCTTCGGGCAACACAGCTCTAGCTTGTTCTTTGGCAACGCCATTGTCAATGGCCCACTTGTACTCTTTCTTGACAGCATACAACACACGCTTTTGAGCACGTTCCCATTCATAGGCCAAGAGCCGTTGCGACTCATCCGTCATGTCAAAGTCTACGCTGTTCTGTCGATTCCGGGTGTCTTGAAATCGTGCCTCACGTAACACAAACGCTTCATCGAGTTCAGCTGTAGGATCAGCATATCGCTGGGAGAACTCTTGAAAGCTAAAACTTCTGTGACGTAGAATCTGTCGGGCGATGTCACGGGTAGTGGTGATTTCGATACAGGCGGACACCATTTCAAGGGGCGACCAGTGTTGGTGCTTGACCAAGTATCGGATAAGTCGCTCTGATGTCTCGGTGTTGAGTTGGTTGGCCGGATTGGATACACGGGCACAATACGCAACAAGTTCCTGTGCATCATCAACACCCATGCCGGCAAATTCTACAGTTGGCTGGCTGTATGATACAAGTTTAACATTCATGATTACAGACCGCTTAGAATTTTGTTGGTTTCTGGTTGCACCATGTTGGCCACAGCACTCACATCCACAACAAAATCTATGTCACGAATTTCATTGTCTAGCTCAGTCAAGGTTCGAGTCAGCATGGTTTCAATTTCATTAATGCTCATTCCTTGTTTTTGCAGTGCGGACAGATTAAACGTTTTCTGACGCCCACCATGAAATTTAATTACTATTTTTTTAATACACTCAAGTGGGACATCAGTTTTTGATACGTCAGCAACAATGTGTTCCCAGGCTGTGAGGAAGTCATCATTGTGTTGCATCTGCTACGGTAGTTTTAACTTTGTTAGGACCACGTGTGCGTTTGACCGGCGCTGCCGTCTCAGCCACTACCAACTTTGCTTTGCTGGGTCTGCTCACTGTGGGATCCATGCGCTCGGCATCTTTTTTCATACGTGCTGCTTCGGCAATCATCTGCTTGGCATTGGCTTCCATGGCCTGTGCCTGTGACAGCATGTTGGCAGCAATGTCTCTATCAGTCAGTGCACCGCCTTCGCCGGCTCGCAGAACTGGAGGAGCAACATAGCCCGGTGCTGATTTAGCAGCCTGTCCGGCCTTGTACTCAGCTTCTGCCTTGCGTTTGACTTCAGGTGCTACCATGCCGCGGCTGGCATCATTCTCGGCCATACGCTTGATGGCAGCTTCGCCTGTTTTCATTTCGTTCAACATCTTGTTGAGTTCGTCCAAGCGAATTTTTGCAGTACCATTGGGTGTAACAATGATGTCACTGGAACGTACTTTCTTGATCATGCGCTCTTGGTGCAGTGTTTCTAAAATAGGACGACCGTCTGGGAAGTAACTGCGATGCAGTGCATCGGCAAATTCCTCTGCGCTTTGACCAATAGTGCTTTCCAAGACTTTTTGCGTGGCGTCTTGCCAGTGTGCCTGTAGTGTCTCGGGATAGATAACTAGGCTCATGTGATCTTCGCCTGGGACCTGACGGAATAAGATGCAGACCTTGCGATCTCCGTGTTTACCAACGTGTTTCATAAATGCCATTATTACTCTCCTTGTGTTTGGGTGGCTTCGGACTGCTCCTGAGCCTTGGCTTGTGCTACTACTGCATCGAGAAAGACAACCAATTTGTTGTACACTTCGCCGATGTCTTTCATTTCTGCGGCACGAAATGCACCGCGTGTGCTGGCCAGATCTACTATGTCTTTTAACAGACTTAAATCGGCAATAGTAATTTCTTTGTTTTCCATATAGATATTTAATATAAAAAACAAAGCAACGATTTTTTTTTGTTGCTTGTTAGGGCTAATTTAGATCAAATCGAGCAAATTGATCATAATAATTTTTCAACAGGTATGAAATATGATTGCGACTATCTTTTTCCCATGTTTCGACATGGTCAACACAGTCCAGCACAATCAGTTTAGCAAGACGTTCGATGGCGCGGCGATCGTAGTCGTCCATCTCATCCCAACAGCCTTGTGCAGTAAGTCCGGCTTGGTACATCAACTGTTCAAGTTTATTGATCATTCCATATCTCTGGCACAACAATCACTGCTACATAGACCACTATTGCAATCATAATGCTGAACTGAATCCAAAATGCTGTCATATCTCGATGTCTCTTCAACTAAAAGTCCAAATCCAAACATTGACAGTAAGCCAACACATTGCACAAGATAAAAATACAATCAACACATCCAATGCAATGATTCCAGGTCCTAGTGGCTTGGGACCATGTTGGTCTACCCACGAATGTTGACCAAAGGGTTTGACTTCTGCGGCACCTAAATGTAAATCAACAGGCGTAATTGCTTTAAACTCATTCATCATTTCATCGGTCATTTCTGGCATGTCATCAAAGTCATTAATAGGTTTGTTCATTCTTCAACTCCGAAATGTTTTTTGATAAGGTGTGTAATTTCTTTTGACTGATGTACTCTACCCAAATCAAATTGATCATCATCATCTTCAGCATTGTGCTGACATATAGTTAAACATTCCTGTAAAATCAATTGGGCGAACTTTTCTAATGTAACCCACTCGTCGGTGCTGTCAGTTTCGACAGTTTTACACTCGTGTGTTTCTGTTAAGTCGTATAGGTAATACCCAGCCTGTTCGGCAAGTAGTCGAATTCGTTCGTTCATTCCGCAATTCCAAAATTATCTAGTAGTTGTGCGCCAATACCGTTGCGACCTTCATGTTCCATTAGGCCAGCAGTAAGAGCACAATCCCGCACAATCAACTCAGCAAACTTTTCGTGATCAAAGTTTGAGTAAGGGTTGTAGCATTCTAATGCAAGCTGTTTAATGCGTTCGTTCATCTTTGGCACTCCTCAATTCTCTTCTTCTTTGCCGTAATAGGCGTATTGACCAAACGGTGGAACGATAGTTCTAGTGCCATGCAAGATAAACACTGTTTCTGTATAGTTCTCGTCGCCCCAGCTACCAAACGGATAGCCGTCTGTGAACATGACCAAGCGTTTGGGCTCAATCTCGTTGTGTTTCAAATACTGGTACACACAGTCAAAGTCTGTGCCACCACCACCGGCTGGCTCGTAGTCGCAGATACTGTCCAAGTTTTCGCTGTCGTATTGAGCAGGATTGTAGATTTCTGTGTCAAAACTGACCACATGGATTCGGTACGCCGGGAACGAATCCATAATGCCCTGTATCTCGCTCATGAAGTCTCTCAGCATGGCTCCACCAATAGACCCCGACGTGTCAACTGCCACTGCAATATCAATCATGGGCTCCAGCTTCATGCCTGGCATCACAGCATCCATGTCCCAACCTTTGCGGCTGGCTCGCATCCAAGTGTAGTCACTCTTGATAGTGCTCTCCAATTGCATACGCAACAGTTCGCGCCAGTTCATCTGTGGCTCTGTGAGATCTTTGAGAATGCGTCGAACACCTGCGGGCAAATTGCCAGCACCGTCGGCATCGGCTGCGGCTGCCGACAACATGGCTTCTTTGATTTCGTCCTTGATCTGTTGACGTTCTTCTGGTGATAACTTTGGGCGGCCTTTGCCCTCTTCGTCACCGTCGGGATCGCCTTCGCCATCCAAGTGCTCGTCGATCATCTGATCCATCAATTTGCCGATGTCGATCTTCTCGGCATTTTCGTACAGGATGTCGTAGACTTCTTCAGCACACAGGCCTTCGTACTTTTTGTCGTACAGGCAAGGCACACTGGTGATGAACTCGCCAACACCGTGTTTTTTCAAGTCTCCGTTGACACAATAATCGTCAGCAATGTTCCATAACTGTGGATCTCGATCACCTCGACGTCCAAAGTGGTCATAAACACAATGCAACACTTCGTGTCCAAACAGGAATTCTATTTCTCGTGGGCGCAACATGTTCACAAAACGGCTATTGTAATAAAAATTACGACCGTCTGTGGCAGCAGTACTACACCATTCGTCAGCATTGACCAATTTTAATCTAGTGGACAAATTGCCGAAGAAACTGGCCTTCAATAACAAACCCACACGAGCTGTGGTCAGTTTTTCGCGAACTTCGCGATCAAGTTTGGGGTCAGTTTTACCGAGAAGATTGGCAAATTTGTTGCTGTCTTTGGTATCTGCTGTGGTGCCTGCTTTGCTCATGTAGCGTTCCTTTGTTGCTTTATGTGTATATTATAGCAGATCTAGAATTAATGGTCAAGTGCTAAGATTTACCAATATTCAGCAGATATATGACAAAATTGTGTAATTGTGGGGCAAATCTTATTTTGAATGTGTATGTGCCGGACCAGGCCATGTAACCGTATGCACCGTTCTGATGGCAGTTGGTGTCATCTCTTACGTATACACCACACTGATCAATGTCATTTATTTTCACTCCATTGGCCTGTAGATTGCCCACAACTATATGACTGTGACTATCTTCGGGTTTGGTCATGGCAACAGAAACACGCAATTGGTTGCGAGGATCATACTCAATTTCATGCCAATTCAATCCATCCTCAATCCAGGTCCTGTTGGCCGGGGACACAGTGTAAGAGACTGGACCGTTGCTGTTATTGACCTGAACGGATAGCAAAAACTTTATGCGTGGTTTCATTGTAAATTTTATCTAAACTTTCGATCTCTTGGTGCCATTTTTGTACTGGCATTGAATCATTGAACGAGTATCCCAGGTCCTGAGCCAGTCTTACCAATTCTTTGAATCGACGGGATCTTGCTGGATAATCGTTGTCCATATATCGAGTGCTGGTCCAGAACTTGTTGTTATGATTGTTATGATTGTGTTCGATTCCGTATCTTTGTGCCATTTCGGAGTCGGCCAACAACGGACTGTTGTTCAACAACGCAAACGTGGGAGTGATTCCCAACACAATTCTTTTGTTCACTGCAAATGATGCATAATTGATCAACAACTGCTTGGTATCTTTGAAATCTTTTTCTGTCTCGGTTGGGTAACCAACCATTAACAACCAATTTTGCACTATGTTGTATTTGTGCAGAGCTCTGACACTCCAGTCTAGGTCATCGTTGCTGAACTTTTTTTTCATATCAAATCTGACTTTTTCACTGCCAGACTCAACCCCAACACCCCATCTCTCGCACCCGGCATCGGCTGCCAGTTTAAAATCTCTGTCAGGCATTTCATCTTTGCCTCTAAAAATAGCATAACCGGAATATTTAATAGTTTGCGGAATAGTATCAACCAGCACCTGGTTCATTGTTCTGTAGTTACTGATGCTGCCATTGATTAGATTATCAGTGAACGTGAACTTTTTTATGCCGGTATTTTGATAGTTATGGATAATTTCGTTTGCAACCTTGACAGGATCACGATAGATATAATCCGGCCAGAAGCTACTGACATCGCAAAATGTACATTGTCTAACACAGCCTTTGCTACCGGTGATGGTCATATAAGGTTCACTGTTGTGTGTCTGTTGGTCACGATATTCACTCAGTGACTGATAGAACGACAAATCATATTGATCCCAGGCTGGCACAGGAATATCGTCGAGGTCTTGCTTGGTCTGAGCAGCTGAAAAAATCAATCCGGTCTTGTCATGCTTTAAACTTTCGATGATTTCTTTTTCTGCATCACCAACAATCACCAAATCGGCGATTAGATTATTGATCCAAATGTCATAGTGTTTATTGCCATCACTGTGAGATACTTCTAACCCCTTGCCGCCGGCCATGATTCGAGTCTCAGGCCAATACTTGCGCAACATATAACTCATCAGCATGCCAAAATCCAAGCTCTCAGATGTAAAAATACTGAGACCTATGTATTCGGGCTGATATTGTTCGTGTAATTGTTTGAGAAAATTTTTAGTAAATTTATAAACTTTCTTAAACATCCTACGGCTCAGTTTGGATTTTACCACATAACCCAAGACCAATAAATTTTTAAGTGTAATAAATTCTGGATCATTGGCAACCTGTGCAAGAAACTTGGCCGAAAAATCAATACCCACACTGTCAATGCCGGCCTGATTTAAACAAGCACTCAGCAGGACCGGCGCAACCATTGGATAAGGTTCGCAGTAGGGGACAGATAATATAACTACTTTCATTTGAAATTGTTTACCATAACTGTTTGTTGTTGATAATCCAAATCACGGGATCATCATGATCAATGGTCAGGCGTACAGTTCCGTTGTAGTTCCAAAATACAGGATGACCGGTACTGGTTATCACTGTTGAATCAAGTTTGTAACCTTCAATTTGAAATCCATTCACTGTTAAAGACAATAAACAAACATGTTTGTTTTCAACAATACTGCCTTGAGAATCACACACAGTGTCTTGATCATGTCTGTTAGACAAGATAAAATCCAAATGTCCAGCGGTGTTTATTTTCAAACTGACCCGGTGTCTGCCATTGTCAAAATCTTTCCCGGAATACAACACTTGGTTGTTTGACTCAATCTGCATGGCCATTGACGAATCATTGGCTCTTTCAATGTTGAATACCAAGTCAATATCAGTTAACATGAAAAAAATTTGGGTTAGAGATAAAAAAGTCTCGTACCTGCTCAAACGGCTGATGAAACTTTACTTGGAACACTTCTCGTCGACCTTGATTGATCACGCCGTGAACAACATTGGTATTAATCAACCATGTGTTACCCGGAATGGTCGGATACCTTTGTTGCACTGCATCTGACTCAGTAAATGTAAACGATTCGGCACTGTCGGAAGCAATAATATGATTGATATTGCAACTTCCTAGATTTTTTTCTTGATCTGTTTTCCCGTCAATATGTGCGTTGATATTCTCAAAGTGCAATGTGTAAGTGAAGTTAACAAAGTTAAGTTGATTCTTCAATAACCGTTGTCTAACATCCTTGCACCACGGAACAGTAATTTCCAACAGCGGTCCAGTCCAAGTATACCACAAAGAATTGTTGGTCAAACTTTGGCTAACAATCACACTACCGTGGCAACCGATATTAAAAATTTTAGCATCATACGCCGGCTGCCACAACACGCTGCTGTCAAAATAGCCTTGATCCACTTTTGAAAAGAGATGACTGGCAACTGATTGCAATCGACGCCAGTCGTAATTTTTCATTAACGGATTTGAGACTTGATATAACATTGGCAAAAGGAGAGTTGGTAGAGATACATATTTAGTACCCCACCGGGTCAACAAAATTTAAAGATATTTTAAGGAAAACCAAGTTTGGGCCTGCTCACTGTAAAAATCCAAATGAACCTGTTCTTCGTAGTACATGCCGGGGCCATTGAGAGTTGGATGTTCCACTGGAACCAGCCCTTGGTGATAACGATATGTGAATCCCAACTCACGTCGCATGCGTGGTCTCACTATCATGCCCATACCGAAATCTGTTAAAATTCTGGAGTAAATGGCACTCCAGTCTCCGGGGCTATGAAACACAATCAAGAGTTTTTTTACTGTAATCTTGGACATGGGTCATGTACCAAACTTCATTTGAAACCAGGTCAGTTCGCGGTCGCCTTTGAGATGTATCACATAATAACGATACACCAAGTCCCAGGACCAGCAAGGAGAGGCCTCCTGCGGATTTAGTTTTTGTACATTTTCCGCATGACCGTATGTCTGAGTCATCCATTGCCTAACAGCATGGAAATCCAACATGCCAGTCATTGTGACTGCATGCTGGAATCCGGTGTGTGTAGAATTGTGTACAGTGTACCGCAATCAGGCACGAGCTTGCAAAATGTATTTGCCGTACTTGCTGTGGAACTGATCGAAGTTCTTGAGCTTGGTAGGTTGGAATGGCAAGTCGTATGTGGTAAGTGCAATACGCGAACCCATAACCACCAGCTCTGTCTCAAAGTTCTTCATCATATAGCCAAGGAAGTTGTCAGACATGGCATGGAACTCTTTGTCAGGCACTCCGCGAGCCACTGCATCTTTGAGCTCATAGCACATGGAGATAACCAAACTGTACATGGCACTCACTTCTTTAACTTCCAAGTCATGCACCTTGCCACTCAGGATGTCTTCGGGCTTGGGCAACCTTGAACTGATCTTGCGATGAGCCATAAACTTCACAGCAAGGCCTTCACCAATGGTACCGGCAATCAGGTTGGTCAAGGTGTCGTTGTCACCGTCGTCGTCTTCCAACAGCTGGCTCACAAAGGTCCAGCTACGCGGTGTAGCAAAGGCACGGCTGGAACTCTTGGCATCAAAGTCGTACAGGTCCTGCTTGGCAAAACTCAAGTAACCCACAACATCCTGATGGATCTTGTTCTTAACTGCCCAGGTCTGGTAGCTGGCAAAGTCCACCTTCATCTCTTGGTGAATAAATCGGTTTGCCAACGGAGTGGGCATACGAAAGGTAACGCCTTTGTCGCTTTCACGATTGCCTGCGGCCACCATAACAACATTGTCCGGCAACCGATATTTGCCGATGCGTCGGTTCAAGATCAACTGATAGGCCGCTGCCTGTGTGGAACCTGCGGCACTGTTCATTTCGTCCAGGAACAAGACCACAATGGGATACTGGCTGGCAGTTTCTTCGTCCGGCAAGTCGATTGGAGGAGCCCAATCCATTTTGCCAATTTCTTTGTTATAGAACGGGATACCACGAATGTCAGTGGGCTCCATTTGTCCCAAACGGCAATCGTACATGATACCGCCCAGTTCTTTAGCAATTTCTTCTACCAGCTCGGATTTACCGATGCCAGGAGGACCCCACAAGAACATGGGACGCTTGACTTTGAATGCTTTGAGCAGGCTTTTACGAGCTTGGGTGGATGTAACTGTACGATTGTCTGACATGGAGTTTCCTTCTAAGTGTTTCAAGTGTTAATTGTAGCAGATTGCAATTTATTGGTCAATGCCGCATGCTTCAGTGTGTTGCCAAAGCAGGCATCATGTGCGGATGGCACTCAAACCTCCAGCCCTGTGTGGCCGGGTAAAGATCGTATAGTTCATTGCATTCACGTCGTATGCCAGCATCCGAGCGATCGCGCCAAACTGTGGTTGAAAACAGTCGTTCGCCTGTTTTGCAACGACGATCTCGTTTGTAGATGTACATGGTGTAGTCTTGGTTCATCACAGGTCCTTGATTAACCGTTTTGCTTGTCCATGATGTAGGTAAACAAGACAAATTTGGCACGGTTCAGCAGTTGGCGCTGATCTTCGATGGTGTTGAAGTCCGGTTGTTCGTAGGCCATCATTTCTTGTGCGTCACTCATCATGCCGGCTACAACCATTGCGGGGCCACTGAATTTGAAAGTGATCGACGATTCTACTGCTTCACGCATGCCAGCCTCGGTCACACCGTACATGCGGACTTCACGCTTTTCTTGCTCGTTTTGAGTAATTATTTCGCCTAATGTATCGTATCTTAAACCCATTTTGAACTCCTTTTTGTTAAACTATGCTATATTATAGCAAAAGGGCAATATTCGGTCAACCAAAATGTCAACTGTATTGTGTGGTATCTTCCATCGCCACGGTCAAGCCCAGTTGTTCCAAGACTTCCCACTCAGGTTTTTCACGCCAGGTTTGAATGTATGCCTCTTTGACGTCGTGGGCCAATGCCCGGGCAAATTTCTTACTCTGCATGATCTTTTGCATCTTGCGAGCGTCAACGATTTCAACGCCTGGCAGATTTTCAAATACTGCCTGCAGTTCTTTTTCCGAGAATTCGATGGTCACTGTGATCTTGTTCATCTCTGGCTCCTTTTTAGTTTCTATACAAGTATTATAGCAAAATGGGAATATTCGGTCAACCTAAGGCTTTTACAAGTCCCAAAAGCCCAATTGCCACACTGACAAGGTTCACAAACATCTGTGGTTTATTTGCAACACGCACAGTCCAGATCAGGAACAAAATAGTCCCAATAAAAAATGTAAGAATGTTGTAAGGATGGGCTGTTGGCCCTACTGCATTGAGGCTATGCCCTGCTACAATAAACACGGCACCTGCCCACTGCAAAATTTCGTTTGTATCTAATTTCTTCATGTTATTATTATAGCAAAATGGGAATTATTGGTCAATCAAAAAAAAGCCCTAGTGTTAGTAGGGCTTTTGTAGTACTTGAGTATTAGTTTTTACATTGTAGGTCCGTTGCCGTTTTTAAACCCTACACTGCCACCTTCTGCTTCGATGCGTTTGATAACGTCTTCAAACAAGATCGGAGCAAAGTCCGGAGTCTGTTCCACACAGACACAATGGTAACGTGGGTCAATCTCGTCGCTGTACAAGATTTCACCAGTCTTGGCATCTACTCCACGAGCCCGCTTCACGCGGTTTGCATGCAAGTGTCCGTGAATGTTGGTACCAAAACGTCCCAACGATTCTGAGTGTAACGGAATGTGACTCAAGATCATCCCATTCATCACATGGTAGGCACGTAACTCTCGGAAGTAAGTGCGGTACTCGTTATCTGGAAAGATGTCGTGGTTACCGCGAATCAAGACCTTGTCACCGTTCAAACGATGCAAGGTCCTCAACGCTTTGCGGTTGATCACAACATCACCCAAATGGTACACCTTGTCAGTAGGCTTCACCCGTTCGTTCCATGCCTTGATCATGGCTTCGTCCATTTCCTCGGGACTGTCCCATGGGCGAAGTTTTGTAACACCGTCGTTACGTGTGAAGCGACAGACACCAGTGTGACCAAAGTGCGTGTCGCTAACTAAAAATACACTAGGCATATCTTGCTCCTTTCTTATAAAATAGGTTTAAAAGTTTGCCAATCGTCGATGTTTGGCTTTTCATCTGCGTCATAGGTCCAGCCCAGTGCCCGCATCAGGCTGTGTTTGACCAATAAGTTGGGACTACGGAACCGCTCACAGTCATCAAAGCCCATCATCACTCCGACTTCGCACACTGCACCCGATCTACAGATACCGGCCATGCAATGAACAACCACATTCATACGCTGAGCCAAAGCATGCTGGAGCAGTGCTACAATTTCCTCGGCCTGTGCAGGGGTGATTTTTGCGTCGTCAGCAAAGTTATCGTCACGCTCGGCATCCAAGAATTCAAATCGATGCGTTTCTTTAAACGGACGAACCGGCTCGGGCCACCAAGAAGAAGCAGGATCCATGATCTGGATCAGCATGCTGTTTTCGCCAGCCGCATGATGAAATCCGGTAGAGATGTCTGCGGCTGCTACGTTTTCAATCCAAGGCATAGCAATTCTCCATCTAATCAAGTATTATAGCATAAATGGAGAATTTGGTCAACCATTTAGTATCTATAGGTTTCCGGCTTGAAAGGACCTGCAACAGTGACGCCAATGTAGGCGGCCTGTTTTTCAGTCATTGTAGTGAGTTCTGCGCCGATCTGTTCCAGGTGCAGTCGTGCAACTTTTTCATCCAAGTGTTTGGGCAACAGATACAGCTGGCCTGCTTGGTAATGGTCAGTGTTGTTATACAGTTCAATCTGTGCCATCACCTGGTTGGTAAAACTGTTGCTCATTACAAAACTAGGATGTCCGGTGCCGCAGCCGAGATTGACCAAGCGTCCTTCGGCCAACAGGATGATGCGTTTGCCACTGGGGAAAATCACATGGTCCACTTGTGGCTTAATGTTTTCCCATACACAGTCACGAATACCAGCAACATCAATCTCTGTATCAAAGTGACCAATGTTACATACAATGGCATTGTTCTTCATCGCATTCATGTGCTGGCGTGTGATAATGTCAACGTTTCCGGTAGCAGTGACAAAGATGTCAGCCTTGTCTGCGGCATACTCCATGGTGACCACACGGAAGCCTTCCATGGCAGCTTGTAGCGCACAGATAGGATCCGCTTCGGTAACCCAAACCTGCGCACTCAGTGCTCGCAAGGCCTGTGCGGATCCCTTGCCCACATCTCCGTAGCCGGCCACCACTGCAACCTTGCCAGCAATCATAACGTCAGTGGCACGTTTGATAGCATCTACCAAACTCTCTCTGCAACCATAAAGGTTATCAAACTTGGTCTTGGTTACCGAATCATTTACGTTGATGGCCGGCATCCGCAGGGTACCAGCCGCAATGCGTTCCAACAACTTGTGAATGCCTGTGGTGGTTTCTTCTGTGACTCCTTTGATGCCAGGGATGAGATCTGGATGACGATCATGGATATAACCTGTCAAGTCATGACCATCATCTAAAATCATGTTGGGAGTCCAACCATCGGCACTGCGCACAGTCTGCTCGATGCACCACCAGTATTCCTCTTCGGTTTCGCCCTTCCAAGCAAAAACAGGAATGCCTCGTGCAGCCAAAGCAGCCGCGGCTTGGTCTTGTGTTGAAAAAATGTTGCAACTACTCCAGCGCACTGTGGCACCTAGTTCAATCAAGGTTTCAACCAGCACAGCCGTTTGAATGGTCATGTGCAGACTGCCCACAATACGTGCGCCTGCTAATGGTTTTTGTCCTGCGTATTCGCGACGAATGGCCATCAGGCCCGGCATCTCGTGTTCGGCAATTGCAATTTCTTTACGACCCCAACCAGCCAGGCTGATATCTTTTACTTTGTAATCCATGGTTTCCTTAACATTCTATGTCAATATGTCGACCTTTGTCTAAATCTAACCGAAGATTTCGACGCACTCGATCTGCTATGATTTGCTCTACTCTGCGTTTCTCAATGACCTTACTATAATCTTCGGCTCGATTTTTTTCTAATCGTATCTGTTGATTGCGATATTGCTCTAGGTTATATCTTATAACACTTTGTTCAGCTCTTGATATTTGCATATTGGTTTCTTAACGCATTAAAACTGGAGCGGGATAAGAGAATCGAACTCTTGACCGAAGATTGGAAATCTGCTGTTTTGCCATTAAACTAATCCCGCATAAATTCTTGGTGGGTCGTGACGGGCTCGAACCGCCGACAGCCTGCGTGTAAGGCAGGAACTCTACCAACTGAGTTAACGACCCAATTTGTGCTTTGAACAATAGATTATTTAGTACCGGAATTTTGTCTAATACCAATAATCATAAGTCAATTGTACTACAAGTTGATTTTGTTGTCAAGCAGATGGCCACAATTATTTTTGGGTAATTTTTAGAGTTTGTTGGGTTTTGGTCATATCAGCACAGGTGTATTGTTGATAGGAGTCTCGAAGAATATCGGGCATGGGAATAGTGTCAATAGGAACACCAAATTCTTCTGCCACTGCCATGAAACTTCTAGGCTGACCTGTGCCCACATTCCAAATGCCGCTTTCTTTCACATTCAAGAATTTTAAATGAGTGTCCACAATCTGGCTCACTGGAACAAAGTCACGTAGGAATTTATCGCTGCCTTCAAACACTCGAATTCGGCCAGTTTCTTCTGCTTGACGTTTAAACTGTGCGTATGGACTGGCCTGCTTGCCTTTGTGTTCTTCGCCTTCGGGCCCGTACACATTGAAATAACGAAACCCTTGCACTGTGTTACCACCCTGATGTTGTCTATGATAGTATTCACACAGATACTTGCTCCAGGCATACGGAGTGCGTGGATCTAATGGTGCAGTTTCACTAAAGTCAGTGCCCATACCATATAAACTAGCACTGCTGGAATACTGCATGTTGACTCCGTATGTTTTGCAAGCGTCGAACAACTGTCTAGTGAAGTCCACGTTCTGACGCATGATCTTATCCAAGTCACGCTCAGTTGTGCTACTGATGGCACCACAGTGGATGACCCAGTCCTGTTCCATTATCGACGGCAACTGCTCGCCCCATTCATACACAGAAACATCATGCTCGTACGCCTCCAATGCTGTTAGTATGTGGCTGCCAATAAAGCCTTTATGTCCTGTTAATAATATTTTCATTGTAGTATACCTCGCTGTTTACAGCTTTGTCATCAATCCAGATGTCGTATGTGGGCTTGCCCAATTTTAATGTTGTGTATTTTACTTGCCAATTGGCAAATTGTTGCTTGGTGAGTAGGGTCCAGTCAACACCAGAATTGCCGCCTCTTGCTGTCCAATAATGTATTTCATAACCTTGATCAAACAGGTTGTTAAAGTGCTCAATCCTGTCCACAAACGGTTGTGCATTTTGATAATCACCAAATGTGTTGGTGCAGATTGTGCCGTCGATATCCACCAGATATTTCATTTTTGACTGTCGCCCTTGCCCACACGATAGTTGTCTTCTACACTGTCCGGGGTACTAACTTCTATAATGGTACCTGCTTCCACACAAACCAATTGATGCGGCAGCAATGGTCGGTTATGCCATGTGTCTTCGGGATTTAATTCTGCCACATGCACACTTGCATCATCGGTGTCAATGTAGTACACACTGAACTTGCCACTGAGCACATACCAAGACTCGTCTTTTTCTGCATGAAAGTGCATGCTAAATTTTGCACCAGTGTTGAAGTGCATCAACTTGCCACAGTATTTGTCATTGGATGCCCAGATTTCTTCGGAGCCCCATCCTTTGGTTACTTGACCATGTAATCGTGTCATTTAATTTCCTCTAAACGTGGTGCATATACACCCAAATGCTGTACTGTAATTGACGCTGCACGAGTTGCAAACTCTACAGACAGTTTGATATCTGCTGTTATCAAATACTTGTATGCTAGGGCGGCAAGAAAAGTATCGCCAGCACCAGTGACATCACTCACTTCTACAGTAGGGGCAGAGCAGGTGATATCATGATGTATTACACTTGCACCATTGGCACCATGCGTAACAATTAATCCGGAACATTCGCTAGTAATCTTGCTGTATTCTAAATCATTGATCTTTACCCATGCACCTTGCATACGTCCCAAGTCTGCTTTCTTGGTATCTATAAAAATTGGAATACTTAATTCAATCAGTTCTTCAATCAGTTCGTAGCTAACTGTTCCTTTATTGTAATCGCTGACTACAACAGCATCATACACATCGGGTATAGCTGTTTCAAATGTAATAGGAGTTGATTTGATATCGTTGTCTATACGGACAATTTGCTGTTTGCTACGTGTATCGATTAGTCTTGTTTTTGTTGATGTTTCGCCATGTAGATAGTTCGCATCACATCCCAGTGCCATTAGATTATTAAACACATTGCCGGCCATGCCGTCACGAGTTTCAGTGCGAGTGGGAACAAATACAGGAACTGGAGCTTCAGGACTTAGTCTATCTATTGTACCGTATTGGTAAATGTCTTTGCAGTTATCACCTACTAGTAATATCTTGAATTTTTTCTGTGGTTGAGAATCCATGTATTCTTTCAAAAAATATTATTTCTGGTATCACCTGATCACCAACAATGGCACGACCGCGATAGTCAGACCCTTTGACCATTACAGCACATCCTGCAACAATATCAATCAGTTCTTGGTCAGAATCAAATATGCTGACCTGGTCTACTGCTCGAAGATTGCTTAGAAGTTCTGCTCGTTCTGCTTGTGTATTTACAGGACGAGCCTGGCCCTTTAATTCTTTTACACGTCGGTCTGAATCTATAGCAACCACAAGATAGTCTCCCAAACTCCGGGCATAATTCAGCAAAGCCAAATGCCCCGAGTGTAGGATATCAAATGTACCGTTGACTACAATGCGTTTCATCAACTGTTCAGCACTTTGGCCACTGAATTCATTACTGCGGCAATGCGGCCAATGTCACGAAGTTGTTCCACTGTGTAGCCTTCTTGTTTCAATGTTTCGTAATGTGCTTTTACACAGAAGTGACATTTGCCCACAATGCTTGCGGCCAAACTAAATGCTTCAAAGTTTGATTTGGAAGTTCCACCGTGACTGGCGATTGCATTCATGCGCAACTGTGCTGGCAAGCCTTTCAACTGTTCGTCGTCGGCCATTTCAACGTAAGGATACCATACATTGTTCTGTGCCATAATGCTGGCGGCCGTCATAGCGGCATCTGCGTGAACAGGTGCATCTGCCAACAACACAGCCAGTACCTTGCCGTTGCCGGTTGCAGCCATGGCAGCCACTGCACAGCCCATGGCTACGTCGGCATCCAATGTGCTACGAAGCAGTACTGCATCCAGATTCAGTCGTGTATCTTTGGCATAGTCTGGCAAAGCGCCTTTGATTGTTTCGTTAAAACTCATTCTTTTCTTTCCTCTATGTTATAAAACCAATCATCTCCTGCGGTCCACTTGCGTGTACCGTCCACTGTGTATATGGTCTGTGCCGCGACAAAGTCCGGGAATTTCGTCACACCTGAGATTAAACTTTGATCATACCATAAACATCTGTTGTTGGGCTGGCAAGCAAACTGCCCATTTTCCAAACGGATAAAGTTGAAGCTCTTGTGTTCTTCCGCTACTTCAGTAAAGCCTGTGTCCACATCCATGCCATCTGCACAAAAATCCACAGTGAACAAATAGGTCCCGTGGTGCCATTCTCGATCTTTGCCTAAGAACTTAACGCCAAGATTGCGTAGACCTATTTTCTCAACAATGGTAAAACGATAACCCATGCAGTCCCAAAGCTGTAGGGTATCAATTGGTAAACAATTGCTATGGTCCTCTTTCCACACATAGGCATGTATAGGCAGTTTGTCATACAATGCACCGTAATTGGGCAACAGACTTTCAATACGAAACACCTGTCCACGTAGTGCTTTGAGACTGACCCAGATAGCAGGTTCAAGTTCTCCGTGTCCCTTTTCAAAGTTGTAGAGAAACTCTCGTTTGACAAAACATTTGATCGGCGGCAGAGATCCTACAATGTAACTCATTTTAATATCTCCCTGATGCTAGAACAATTTGACAAATATGTTCCAATCGTTCAATGTGTTCAAAAGCCCGCCACGGGCTGGTATCAATGGCTACAACACCATGTCCTTTGATACCCACAATGTCGTAATCAATATTGCCATCTTCATCCAAACCTAAATTCTCATGACAGCGGTTGGCAAGCTCTTGACTGATAGGAGGCACATCCCCTACGTTGGGTGCTACCTTGGTATAACGGTTGAGTTCTGGAAACGCTGCACTAATAGTGCTTAGGTCAATTCCGGCATGCATGGCGGCAATGCAATAAGTGGGATGTAGATGAACTACTACTCTTACTTCATCACTGTGTTGCCCCATTTCTCGTTGTAAGCCAAAGTGTAAGGGAATTTCTCCACTGGGATTGAGATTAGCACTGATATCAGTATAAGGCAATTCAGTCCAGTCATAATGTGTTAATACATCAATCTTCTTAAACTGGTCCGGTTGTAGTGTCTGCTTACGTACACCGCTAGGTGTGATATAAAAGTGATCACGGTCGTGATGACGAATACTCACATTACCATCACGACTGGTAATCCAGTTGCGTTTATATGCTTCAACTAATGTATCGCAAATGGTTTCTAACATTATCCGTTCCTTAAAATGTCTATCATACGTAGAGCAAGTTCATGAAACCATACTTGATCATGTCCGCGAGTTGTTTCGGCAGCTACTCCAATACGCACACCTGATGTTTCAGCAAAGCTACGTGTCTCTCCTGGTACACCGTTCTTATTTACTGTAATACCGTGCTGTTCTAATCTGTCAGCATACTCACGCCCGCTCAGTTGTTCAGTGGTCAAGTCAATGGTAAACATATGACATTCGGTGCCGCCGCTGACCACATTAACTCCGGACAACATAAAAGTCTTGGCCATTGTGTCAGCATTGATCCGTACCTGTTGGGCATATTGCTTAAACTCTGGCTGTAGTGCTTCGTAGAAACACTGTGCCTTGCCGGCAATGATATGCATGAGTGGACCACCTTGTGTGCCGGGAAATACTGCACCGTTAATTTTCTTAGAGTGATCAGGATCGTTCCACATGATCATACCACCTCTGGGTCCACGTAGACCTTTGTGTGTTGTGGTAGTCACAACATCAGCATGCGGAAACGGGCTGGGATATTCTCCACCTGCTATCAGGCCCGAATAGTGGGCAATGTCCGCCAATAATAATGCACCCACTGAATCAGCAATCTCTCGAAACCTGGCCCAGTTGATAACTTGACTGTAAGCACTGGCACCAGCAATCAGCATCACAGGTCTAGTGTCCCAGACCAACTGTGCCACAGCGTTGTAGTCAATAAATCCGTCAGCATCTACCCCATATGAGTGTGAGTCAAACCATGCACCGCTAGCATTTACTTTAGCACCGTGACTCAAATGTCCACCTGATGCTAGATCCATACCCACAATTACATCACCAGGCTTGAGGAATGCCTTGAACACTGCTAGATTGGCATTGGCACCTGAATGCGGTTGAACATTGGCATAAGCACAACCAAACAGTTGAGTAGCGTATTCAATGGCAATATTTTCAATCTCATCCACATTCGCACAGCCATTGTAGTAGCGTTTACCGGGCAACCCTTCGGCATACTTGTTTGTGAGTATACTACCACACAGATCCATCACTGCTCGGCTGGTGTAGTTTTCACTGGCAATCAGTTCAATGGTATTGTGTTGTCTAACACTTTCATTGTGCAAAACTGTTTTAATTCTTGTATCTATCATTTTTGTTTTCCGTTGTCAATGGCTTGCCCACTGTATGGTGTCCAAATCAATGCCGTCCTTGTACATTTCCCACAGTGGACTTAGCTCTCTCAGTCTAGCAATCTTACGTTGAATCAATTCAATAGCAAAGTCTATTTCTTGTTCTGTAGTGTAGCGTCCTAGAGTAAATCGTATGCTACTATGCGCCAGCTCATCATTACGACCTAGTGCTCGTAACACATAACTGGGTTCAAGGCTGGCACTTGTGCAGGCTGAACCTGAACTCACTGCCAACTGTTTCAAAGCCATGATCATGCTTTCACCTTCTACATAGTTGAAACTGATATTAAGGTTATGTGGCACACGCTGAATCATGTCACCGTTAATGAACACCTGTTCAATGGTTTCTAGTCCTGCCAGCAGTCGATCACGCAGAGTTCTCACTCGGGCAGTTTCTTCCTGTAAATGTATCTTGGCCAGCCTAAATGCTTCACCCATGCCCACAATTTGGTGTGTGGCTAGAGTACCTGACCGCATGCCACGTTCATGACCGCCACCGTGTATCTGTGCTTCGATTCTCATTCTGGGTTTTCGGCGCACATATAATGCACCAATGCCTTTGGGACCGTAGGTTTTGTGTGCTGAAAAACTCATCAGGTCAACCTTGAGTCGTTGTAGATCAATCTCTACTTTACCAGTGGCCTGTGCCGCGTCCACATGAAACGCAATATTTTCCTTACGGCATAGTTCACCAATGGCCTCAATGTCTTGTATTACACCAATTTCGTTGTTGACATATATCACACTGATTAGCACAGTATCTGGCTGAATAGCTGATGTCAATTGAGACATATCAATTAGGCCATTAGGTTGTACATCAAGATAGGTCACTTGCCAGCCATCTCGTTCTAGTTCACGGCAAGCATCCAAGGTGGCCTTGTGTTCAGTTTTCACAGTGATGATGTGTTGGCCTTGGCTCTTACGAAACTTGGCCGCACCTTTGATGGCAAGATTAATGCTTTCGGTAGCACCACTAGTCCACACAATTTCTCTAGGGTCTGCTGACACTAGGTCAGCCACATGTTGTCGGGCTTGTTCTACTGCGGCTTCAGCTGACCAGCCGTAGGCATGACTGCGTGACGCAGGATTGCCAAATTGCTCACGCATGTAAGGAATCATGGCATCTACCACTAGTGGATCCATAGGTGTGGTTGAACTGTAGTCCAAGTAGACTGGAAACGCTGTGTAATCAATCATTGTTATTCCTTGTGGTCTTGCCATAACTTATCAGTACCTCCTAAGTGGCCCCAATCACTGTCGGCAGTCATACAACTGCTGATTCCACCTCTAGGTCTAAAATCTATTTGAACACGCAGACGCACAGGTTGATAGGTCTCCATAAGATGTTTGTATAATACATCTATGCATCTCTCATAACTTATCACGGTATCTCGATATTGAAAAAGATAATTTTTTAAACTTTTTAATTCAATAGTTTTGTCTTGGCCATAAAACCACAACTTGATACTGCCAAAATCTGGTTGATCGTGCTTGCCTAAAAAAGTAAATTCAGGAATGGTAATTCTTTGCTCGTATCCAACCGCAGTGTTGGGCAAACTGTCTAAGATTGCAATGTCAATGTTTTTCCATAATTTCATATCACGATTATCCTTTATAATATTGTACAATACCAAGAAACCACACTGTGGCCAACATGGCAAAGTTTGCGGCACTAGGCCAATCTTTTGTACGCACCGCAGTGGCCAGCCAAGCGGCATTGCCTGCAAACAACAATATGATACCTACGATGGGATCTAGATTGAAACTGACCACTATGGCTCCTGCCAGCATGATGCTAAAGCACACCCATTTAATTATGTTCATACACTGTTTTTAATCATACTGCTTCTACAAACGCTCGTTCAACTACATATTGACCTGGTTCGCGTAGGCTGCCTTCTACCATACCCTGCTGTTCGCACCATGCTATAACTTCTTTGTTGAATGTCATGTTGCCGCACAGCATGATCTTGTCCTGAGCAGTATTGATAGCCAATTCGCCCGAAGTCAGTTGAGTTGTGATTCTAGGATCGCCTTGCCCAGTGACCAAGGGTTGATAATTTACTATACTTTTGATAGTGTCATGCAGCTCGCCGGATCTGTGGTGATCTAAGAAAGCAGTGATTAAATCCGTTTGATATGCTAAGTCTACGGAATCTCGTGCGCTGTGTACCAAATGTATTCGAGACCAAGTTTCTAGAGTTTCTAAATCTTGTACCAGACTCATAAACGGAGCAATACCAGTGCCGGTGGCTAACAACCACAGTTCGCCGCCTTTGAGCAAAGCATCATTTCGCAGTGTGCCAGTGGGCTTGTCACCAACAATGACTTGATCGCCTGGCTTGATATGTTGCAATCGGCTAGTCAATGCACCGTCGGCTATCTTGATACTGAGAAACTCCAGTTCCTCACTCCAGGGCGGACTCACTATACTGTAGGCTCTTCTTATGTGTTTTCCTTCGTACGTGATGCCAATCAGCACAAACTCACCGGCGTTGAATCTAAACGCCGCATTGCGGGTTGTCCTAAAACTGAAAGTCCGATCACTCCAGTGATGCACCGCAGTTACAGTTTCTTCAAACACCATGTTGAGTTCTCATTTCTTGTTCACTGCCACTGCCCAGTTTCCTCTTAGTGCAAAATACAATCCGCCTGCCCAAAGGCTAAAGTGCAGGTAATCAGACACAATGAAAGCCAATAAACTTTCAGGTTTGATCACAGTCCATATCACACCAGTGGCAATACAGCACATCACAATACCGCTGAAGCGGGTCAGCATGTCGCCTATCACTGCCACTGCCGGATTGTCGATAATGCGTGGCAGTGTAGTCAAGCCACCTGCCAGCAAGCCCACGCCTGCGGCAAATTCTCCATATACCACAAACCACCATACCAATGCAGGTACGCCAAAGGCTTCACCGCCTGCGGCATCAAATGGCATTTTACTTAGAGCCTGAGTGATAAACACCAGAGCCAGGGGAATCCTCAACAGGATATGGCTCCAATCTAAATCTGGTAATCGTTGCCAATAGTTTTTAAAGATGTCGTTCATATCTTGGGTCCGTTAAATATTCGAGTACTGGCATTGCCCACACCTAGTATACAGGCCATGTTTTCATCAAACTGAATTAATGTCCATGTTTTGGTCTGTTCGTTTACAAACAAACTGTATCTTGACACAGTAGCAGGTTCAATGCCCCACCATATGGGCATTTCTTTGTAGTCTTCTCCGGTCAAGGCCTGAAATAGACTTTTTGTATCACCACACTGTAAAGGTTTTTCCACAGTGACTGACTGCGCCGCTACTAGTTCAACTGCCAACAGAACAAGAAGTAAGAGGTATTTCAAGTCACTTCAATGTGGCTGTGTAGGCCGCAATGTTGTTGATGTCAGCAGGAGTAAGTCCGCCAGCAATGCCCCACATGAGTTGGCTTTGTGGTCCGACCTGTTGCTTGTTCTTATAGGCAGTGAGTTTCTTCACAACAGCCTCGACTTTTTGACCCTGTAGTTTTGGTCCAACTCCGCCCTGTCCTTGAGCGCCGTGACAGGCTGCACATGAAGCGTATTTGACTTTGCCCTGTGTGGCATCTTGTGCCTGGACAGTGGCAGATAAACTGCACAATAGTGCTAATACAATAGAGATTTTCATACAATTTTCCTTTTTAAAAATATTACTTAGTGTCAAGCCATTGTGATGGCAATGAAAGCCAGCATAAAACTCAGCACTGCTCCCATAACAGGGATCACAATGTGTATGTGTTTGACTACATCTTCCACTGGATCCTTTTCAGGTTCGTTATTCTCCGGGTTCATTTTCTTTGTCCTTGTACATATCCCACAGCACTATGCCCACTACGGTTACCATAACTATGGCAAAAATAATTTCATCAATGGTCATATTCATGCACTGTAGTGAGCTTCTTTATCTTTTTCAGACAGCTTGGGATCATTCCAAACATTGCGTTGATTCCATTCTTGGATTTTAGCAAGGCGTTGTTGTTCAGTGAGTTCATCACAACGACTGCTGTAATCTGGCATACGCAGATATTCTACAGTGCCCTGTCTGGGACCATATGTTTTCTTGAACAACTGCATGATATAACCAGTGCTGAACGCCATGGTGATCAGTGCAATGTGTCCAATCATGTTGTAGCCAATGGTCAATAATTCACCAATGTAAAGACCAAATGCCAGGCACCAAAAACAGGCCAACATAATACTGGTGAAATATTTCAAATAGGTAGGAGCATAGCGCAGACTGTTGAGATTGGGATTGAGTCCGTCTCTGAAAGCCTTAAACAAGATATAGATAAATTTTAGTACACTGAACATGATATTCCTAATGGGAGTTGACAAATGTGTTAATTGTAACAGATATTGCTGTTATTGTCAACTCCGTTTTAACCAAATTGGTTATAGAGTCTCACCGCCCACTGTACGGTTACATGCACATAGTTCGCCAGTTTGTAGCGCATCTAATACACGAAGTGTTTCCTCTGGACTACGGCCAACGTTCAAGTTGTTCACAGTAACATGTTGGATAACGTTGTCTGGGTCCACAATGAATGTGGCGCGAAGTGCGGCACCGGCTGGAGCATAGAACACGCCCAGTTGTTCAATCAAACTTACACCACCGCGTTCTTCACCAGGTTGGTGGCGGGCTGTGTCAGCAAACTGGTGGTGTGTGATCTTACGCAAGTCATCGTGGCTCTTTTGCCATGCCACTTTACAGAACTCGTTGTCTGTGCTGCCTGTCAGTAGAACTGCGTCACGATCAGCAAAGTCACCAGCCAACTTGTCGTAGGCCACAATTTCTGTAGGGCATACAAATGTAAAATCTTTTGGATAGTAAACGATTACTTTCCACTTGCCTTCAAAACTCTTTTCTGTAATTGTGTAGAAGGCATCTTCTGGCTGTCCGGGCTTGACGCCTGTGACTGCGAATGGGGTCAATTTATCACCAACTGTTTTCATATGTTTCTCCTGTTAAAAATGAAATCTATCTCAGTGTAAACACTGATACGTTATTATACCAGTATATATCAATCAAGTCAACGACTTTGTTGGATTCTTGTCAAATATATTTTAATGATGTCTATAGGCAAAATCAATAGAGAAACCCGCCGAAGCGGGTTCTGAGTTTCTGTTACGAGGTATGTCTTACCCTACGCCAGTGGTTAGACTGCGAAAGATTCGGCTTTCACTGAACGAGCAGAGAACTTGACGCTCTTGCCTGAAACAGTTACTTCGCCTGTATTTGCGTTTGCATTTACGTTTTTTGTGTCTTCGACCGGGTTGCCCCAATCCTACGGCTTCTACCTTGCCGAGCTGTCCACTTCAATACTTCTGACCCAATCGATAACCTGGTCACCCCCACCTAAATATACCTTATACACTTAGGTGGAGGTGGCGGGAGTCGAACCCGCGTCTTGAATCCATTTTTATCGGCTTCATACAGCAATAACTATTATTTATTATACATAACTGTTAACTCACAATAAATTATTTGTCTTTAAGTTTGTTGTGGGGATTTTTAAGAAATCCAATTTGAACAGCATTTCTTGTGCCTTCTATGTTGACAACACTATGATATGTTTGACCATATATCAACCACCATTCTCCTGGTTTGAAAACAAATTGTTCAATGGGTTCCAAGTCGTTGTAGTCGTTGATGTGCATGTAGTGTGTGACAAAATCAGCTTGATTGCTTTTGACATCGTAAAAAACTGTTTGTACATTGTCTCCGCCTGCATCGATAAGATACTGTAGTGTGTACAGTCTTGTGCGGTCTAAGTGCGGAGCCAACAATGGCCCATCGTTGAAACTGATTCCAACATCGCGCCAGTCGTCTATGATATTTTCCTTGAGCCATTGTTCAAGATCTGGTCCACTGCTCCAAAAAGGTTTTGTCTCTAGGCTCATGCGTCTATATTTGCCAGCCTGTTTTATTTCGCCGTTGTGTTTGACCTCACGCTCCTTTTGATACTGTTGATCTGGATATTCGCAAGGACACTTGAATTCGTAATCCACAAGATCCTGGAACTTGTAATTCAATAGATCCTGCGGTATCTGCGGTAAGTTTGGTAAAGGTATTGCAGTAAACATTTGATCTCCTTAGGTAGTTAATTTCACTGGTTCCACAGCATAGAATTTGCTGCAAATGGTTGGCAATTTTTTCTGTCCATCTGTAGTGGACCAGGGTCGCCAATCTTTAAAAATTGAATTTATATCATTGATGCCTTGTTGATATCGATCAAATGCCAATGATTCAGACTGTTTTGCATGCAGCAATACTTTTCGATCTTTTGGTGCAGTGACGTCGGTATGCACTGCACTGGATTTTTGACTGCCGAGAATACTGGCCATGTGAATCGGTAGTCGGCGTCCCAGTGCTAGATTCCAATCAAGATAATAGCTTTTGACGGGCCCTGACAACTGATAAAAAGAGTTGTCGCCAAATGTAAAACTTTGAAATTTGTGAATCAATTCAGGCGTGTTTATTTTTTTATTTTCAAAAAAATCAATGGCCATGTGTACTTGTTTAACATGCAGTTCAGGAAATTGATGGCTGGTATAAAATTGTGTGATGCCCGATCCGGAAGTCAGACCCACCAATGAGTCTGGCATGAAGGTTCTCCATTGACCTTGGTAGATATCTAGCCGGGGCTTTTCGTGCCCAACCACATCAGCACGATCAGTAATCTGATTATTAGTCAATGCATGATCACGCCTGGCTCCCCAATAAGATCTTGTGAAACGAGTGTTGTCTCCGGGTTGATCAATCCAGTTATTTTTTTTAAATTGCTCTTGGATAAACCCCCATCCAATGTCCAGTTGATTAATCACAACCTGAGCATTGTGAGTGTCCTTGTATTTTTGTGCAGTTTTTAATGCCACACCCACTTCGCCATCATCAAAATAACTGGTTTGATCAAACACAACAATTTCATCAATTGGCAACTGTGCTTGGATAAATGTTTCTAGGATATGAGCACTGTCATATCCTCCACTGTACCAAAGACAGACCCATTTGTGAGTGTCTCTTATCTGTTGTGCTCGGGCTCTACACAAGGTGTCCCAGTCTTGAATGGGATCACGAGAAAAATCCACGTGATCCCAGGTATTTTCCATCCAGTGATATTTCACACGGCCGATATTGCCCTGGCAACGAGACAGTGCGTCAAGTTTGCTGTAAGTAGCATGCCCGTCGACTGACCAATAGCTGTCGTGTGTATCATATGCACCTGGTAACATGGATTAGTCTTTCTTTAGTTTTTGTATTCTATCATGCATGCGACGAGTTGCATCTCTTTCTTGTTCAATGACTTTTTGCACAGCATTGATATCAAGATCGTGTCCCGACATTAAACTAAACATCTTCCAACGTTCCTGACTTTCCACAGTGTTTGCTGCAATTCTAAATATCTTGTTGTAGTATTCTTTGATGTGTTTCGGAGTATCTTGGTGAACAGCAATCAACTGCTGTTGATTTGATTTAAAGCCAGGAAGGTGTGTGGCAATTGGCTGAGCATTGGGATAAATGGGCAAGCTAGTATTCCAACTGGTGCCCACTGCTCTCAAAATACCTTTGTCAACAAACTGTTTGTTGTCGGCACCTGAGCTCAAATACACGTCAAGATCTCCCAGATCGATCTGAATAGGCATCTCTGTGGCTCTTGTGTAGGGCACAAAATTAACATTGTCGACACCATTCTTTGCAAAAAATTCAGATTGAATCAACATAGAATGAACTGTGGGGTGTCCAGCATTGAACTGTTTGTTTTTCTTGGCAGCATTGGTGGCAGCATTGGCAAGATCATCAAGAGTATAGATATTGCTCTTGGCGCTGACATAGAAAAATTGCGGACTAAACACATGAATAGCAATTGCCGGCAACAGGTTCATGTCCACCGCTCCTATTGGGGGAATCACTGGATTGATCACATGATTGGTGTTGTCTCCGGCAAACAGTGTGAGACCATTTGGCGTACTGCCTACTACTTCTCGAGCAGCAATGAGACCTTGCGCACCAGGCTGATTGACAACAATAAATTTCAACCCAGTCAATTGTTTAACCTGCTCCAAGATAAATCGTTGTGTGACATCTGTTTGGGCACCAGCTGCTCTACAGACTATGACCTTGATAGTTTTGTCTACAAGTTCCGGGGGCATTGGAGGGACTGTGCTGTTGGCCCAAGAGCCAACTGACAAAATCATACCAGCAATAAAAATTAATTTTTTAAACATTTATACTTTCCTTTAGGTTAGGGATAACATGAAACTGCAATGCGGAAGGATCAATATCCACAGTGAGATTCAATCTGGCACCGATGTTTTTTTCCACAGAATGCAAAATGCATCCATTGAACAACACCCATTGTGCCACGGGGAATTGCACACGCTCTAGTTCAATCAATTGGTCATGATCCAATTCGTAAATGGGATCTGCTGCTTGATAGTCTTGCATGTTGTAAACCACCGGCTTACCGGGCTTGTGATAAAACACTGTTTCTGCAGAATCACTGCCACGGTCAATTAGATAAAACAGTCGTATTTTTCCAGGCTTGTCCACATGCGCACCGTGAGTGTCACTGTCGCCTACACTGATACGAACTGTGGTTTCGCGAAAATTGGGAAATATATTTTCTTGACACCATTGGGTCCACTCGGGACTCATCTCAAATGCCTGCTGATGTCTAGTTGTCACTGTGTTGCCTTTGACAGTGATCTTTCGATGCAGATAAGTTCCGGTGTGGTAACCTTTCTGTATCTGAGAGTATTCATCATGATTTATTTTTGGACGAGCAACACGCCGTGCCTCGGCAATGAAATGTTCAGGAACAGTCGGCAAGTGCGGCATTGGAATCCAAGTAAACAATGGTGCCATTGATATATGTCCTTTGAGTTTGCAAGTTAGATCGGCAGATCAGAATGTGTGTGCCAACGCAAAATATGTGCCAACACCATTGGATGTTTTGGTAACATGACCACTGGACTTGGCCACCTGTGTTATGATCCTGGTGCGTTTGCTCAGCACATAGTGTGCAGACACAGTGTTGCGTTGAAAAGCGCTCTGTTCGGAAGAAAGAGTGGCAATGCCAAACTCAAATTGATTGTACTTGGTCTGAGCACCGAATGAAGTTAATACATCATCTTTTACGCCACTTAGTCTGGAAACAATACCGTTGCTGTCTACGCTTCGTGCGGTCATGAGCAAAAATTTACCAAAATCGTATACAGCACCGAATTGTTGGTTGGTCTGTTGTACCACAGCATAGTTGTTGGTTTGGCCATAATATGCTCTAAATGGCAAGTTCACATAGGTCAATGAGTTTTGTGTTAGGTTGTGGCCGCCTGGAGTGGGAGTTACCACACTGGTTGAAGAAACTTGTTGATCGTTGTAAGCTCGCACTGTTTCAAACTGGAAGCCGGCGATTCTCGGAGTTGAATAAGACACTTGACCTGCTTGTCGAGGAAAAGCCATAGTTGCGTGAGATGCCAATGCACCATCATCTCTAAGCGGACTAGTCCAAAAAATAGCCGAACCTAGATTTGTTGTGTACTTGCCGGCGCTGAGTTTACCGTATGGAGAGTCAATCCAAAGTCTGGTGCGTTCAAATATGTTTTCGCCGTAGCTTGAATTACCATTGGCTATTTTGAAACGAGACTGTGCATCAAATCCCACTGTTGTGCCCGCACCTAGGTCTTCTTTGGCTTCCAGTGCCAAGAACGTACGAGCGTTTCCCACTTGGTCAATTGTGTTTGACTTGTCTGAAGCTATTGGATTATATGCTCCAATCTCGGCCCGGCCGCTGAACTTAACAGGTGATTCAGCAAATACAGATGTTGTAGCGGCTGCAATAGCAAATGCCGCAATAATTTTTTTCATATAAGATTACCTTAAAAAATATTTCACATTTACTTCAATTTCAAAAGCGGCCGCTGACTGATACTTTATTGCAATGTTGCAAAAATTTTGATCGCGACCTCATTTTAAAATGAAGTGATTCATTAAATAACGTTTTGGGGTAGCTTGTAGAAGAACTCTACTTACAGGTATCGGCGTTATGTTATAGTATAACAGTAAAGACATCACTATGTCAAGCGTCAATTTGCAATTCTGGCGTCAGAGACTCTGGCGCTGCTATTTCTATTTATACAACTGACAAGTTCAAAAAATTTTTGTCAATTAGTCAGGCGGCCAACATCACAGTGCCAACTGTTTCTGATTGGCGTGTTTGATTATGCCATCATCAATGGGGTCTCGGACAAAACTTATTTGTAAAGTTATTCTAGTGTCTGTGCAGCCTTCTACACTGTGTAGATCGCCTCTACCATACAGCAGGTACCAGTTGCCTTCTTTCATATGGAATTTTTCAGTCACTTGCAATTGGTCGTAGTCGTCCACACGACTGTCCATCATGCCAAGATCCAGCTGGTTGGTTTTGGGTTCGTAATACACAGTTTCAACATTTGCACCGCCTTCCTTGATTATATAGGTCAAGACGTAGAATCTGGTTCTATCCAGGTGGGGACCAAGCACACCAGTCATGCGCATGTAACCCATTTCTTTCCAGTCTGTTACAATATTTTCTTTCAACCACGGTTCTATTTCAGGAGCTGCCTGTTGTTTTCTAAATACACCTTCGGCAAATTCAACACCGTCTTTTTTGAGCATACGCGGTAGGTTGGCCAGCATGATACGATCTTCCATGTCTAGGTTGTACCCTAGCAGATTTTCAGGTATTGCCGGCAGCCAATCTAAATGAATAAGTTTATACATAGCATTTTCCTTTGTGTTGTTAGATTTATTTATTCTCTAGTTTACGCAAGATTGAAAAATACAAGTGAGCCAGGGTTCCAGCATCAACTCCAGTATCTGGATGATTCTAACTTGTCCCAGTAGGCTGCGTTGTTGCGGTTCACAAAGTTCTTGACTAGATATCGGGCCATGCCCATGTAGCCCATCTTTTTAAATCTGCGACTGTCTTGGCCACAGTGATGTCGTACAATTCTAAACTTGCTGGGTTTATATTTGCGGGATAAGAAGTAGTCTTCGCTGGTTACAAAGTTGTGAGGGAATCCGCCAAATTCTTCAAACCGATCACGTCGTGTCAGCATGAATGCTCCCACTGCAAATGGACTAAAATACTTCAATGCATGGTTTACTGTGTTGAAAATACCAAATCCAATCCGGGCTCTAAGGTCTCTATCGTAGCATCGGATGTTCAATCCCACAAGATCCAAGTCTTTGGATTCCAGTGTGTCAACTGCATCTTGAATAACTGTGGGTTTGAAGAAGCGAACATCAGCATCAATGAACAGGATGTAAGGAGTAGTTGCTAGTTCAGCACCGTTGTTTTTTGCAACACTGACCGGGCCGCCGTCTATGATTTCCACATTCAGATCGCCCTTTGTTGCTTGAATAACTTCTCTGGTACGATCTGTAGAACAGTCGGCGATGATGATTCTAGTATTGCCTACGGATTGTTGGCGTAGGTGCATTAGCAAATGTGCAATGTAGTTTTCCTCGTTTTTACAAGGCACCACAATGGTAATTTTATCACTGAGTTGCATGAGCGTCTTTCTCCTGAGTCCAGGTAACTATTTCCCAACGACCGTTGTGATGCTCTACCAGAGCAGTGCATGATTCCACCCAGTCGCCGTCATTCATATACACAATGCCATCTATGATTTTTATTTCTGCATGATGTATGTGCCCGCAGATCACTCCATCAAAGCCACGCTTCTTACAGTAGGCCACTAGGTTCTTTTCAAACTGAAAGATGAAGTCTACTGCTTTTTTAACCTTGTGCTTAAGATACTTGCTAAGGCTAAAGTACCCAAAACCCATGCGGCGACGAATCCAATTAAACTTAGTGTTGATAGAAAGGATGATATCATATGCTTTGTCTCCTAAAAATGCTAGCCAAGGCGCTAGGCGTGTAATACCATCAAACAGGTCGCCGTGAGTCACTAGATAGTGTTTGCCGTCTGCACCTATATGCTCCGTCTGATTGGCTATTTCAATGTTGCCAAAGCCAATACCATACGGCATCAAGGGCCTTAGGAATTCATCATGATTGCCTGCCACGTAGATCACTCTAGTGCCACGTTTGGCAAAGCCCAGTATGCGTCTTACCACATTGGTGTGGCTTTGTTTCCAGCGCCACTTGTTTTGCTGTATCTTCCAAATGTCTAGAATGTCGCCTACAAGGTACAATGTTTCGCAGGTATTGTGTTTGAGAAAATTGTTTAACTTATCCGCTTGACTATCTCTGGTGCCAAGGTGTACATCACTAATAAAAATAGAGCGATAAGTTTTCTGCATCTAGTATTTACGCAGAAACAGCTCAAAAGTCTATTTCGGTTGTTTCCACTACTACCCACCCTATACTACGTAGATCCTCTTCAATCTCGTCGGTAACCACAGTTTCTGATACAAATGCTAAGAGTTCTTTGTGTCGTATCTGCTGATCTGGATCCATCATAGCAAATTCTTCAGCACTGAGATCTGTACTACCGCGTATTCCACTGCAATAGTAGTCCAGGTAGTCTTCGTTACAATCACGCATTTCGGCCACAATTCCGCCGGCACTGCGCCAACTGCAACTCCAACGCTGGTCGCGTAGAATGTCCATCACATCCAGTCGCTGGAACTCGTTGTTGCACATGGCTGCATAGAGATTCTGTGCGTAGATATTGCTTCCTCGCACTTTTGCTAACATTAACTCACTGGCCATTAGATCTGTATACATGCTGTTTTACTCATTTGTAGTTGGTCGGAGTACAAGGATTCGAACCTTGGACCCCCTGGTCCCAAACCAGGTGCGCTACCAGACTGCGCCACACTCCGAATTACTGGTGCCCAATGTCTGATTCGAACAGACGACCTACCGCTTACAAGGCGGTTGCTCTACCCCTGAGCTAATCGGGCAATACTTTACCTATATAATGGTTGCGGGGGAAGGACTCGAACCTCCGGCTTCCAGGTTATGAGCCTGGCGGTCTACCACTGACGTACCCCGCGATAATGTTTACAAAAGACCTTCTGCTGTCAAATGTTGCACAGTCTGCTCACTCAGAGCAATGTCTATGCGCACATTCAATTCCAACACTTCGTCTTGCAATTTTTGTTTGGCCTTTTTGGCACTGGTCACAATGGCCTTGAAACCTTTGATATCAGCTTCTGTGAACACTGTGGTGGTCACTGTGCTTTCAAAACCGTAGATACTGCGAGTATCTTCTTTACGGTTTTTAATCTTGTCCAACTTGCCCAACACGACTGCTTCTTGTTCACGAACTTCATTTGCACTCAATGCTGTGTAGTTCTGAATCTGCTTTTCAAGAAAGGCAATCTGAGTCAGCTTGTCGTCTACGCCCACACGGCTGTTGACAGCACTGACCTGCGCACGAATGTCATACAGAGCTCGCACCAAAGCATCACGTCGGGCCAGATTGGCCTTAAACTCTGCGGTGGCCTTGTCAATTTCCATCACAGGAGCGTGGAACTCTGTCAAGCTGACTTGACCTTTAAGGTCGATACCTTTGACAGCATCGTTGATGCTGTTCTGCAATGCACTTGCTTTACGTAGACTGATATTCATACATTTCCTTTTGATCAATTATACAACAAAAAAATAACGAAGTCAAGAAAGCAAGTGACCAACTGGACAAATAACAGTGAGATTGATCTCTCAATCTCTCACAAGTCACAATGCACAAAGCACAGAGACCTGCATATGTCTGGTTAGCAAATCACAAAGTTGATAGATAAAGACCAGTTCACACAAGCACGAGGCGTTTTCAAGGCGCCGGCCAGAGTTTGTTCATCGTCGCATGAAGCGATAATGGGTGTCAGCTCTCGTCTCTTTCTCTTCTCCGGGCAGTTGCCAAAGGCCTACTGCCAAAAACACTTTATTGAAACACACTTAAACCGTTCTTCAACCTGGATCTGGCTATCTCGGGGTATCCACCCGCGAATCAGTATGTGCTTCAATAAAGTGTCCGGCTACTCCCACCACAGGAGCCCCGGACCGGGCTGACTACTCCGTCTACGTATTTGTTCTTATGGTAAAGGTTAGCGTTCCTCACCCTAGGCAGTTTTCAGTATCTCCGAACAGGAGACTGTAAGGTCAGGTCCTAGTGTACCCCCTGTTCTATCGTTTCAGGGACGCTGTTTTATAACGTAAAAACAGTAAACCGGGATTGGCGGAAGCGGTGAGATTCGAACTCACGATACGATTACTCGTATGCTGGTTTAGTAGACCAGTTCCATCGGCCACTCGGACACGCTTCCTATTCTGTATTATAACACTCGCAGGGTTGACTGTCAACTCTGCAGTTGTCCAAATCATCTGCGACTGTTAACCGTACTGCGCTGTTGTGCAGTGCCCAGACCTCTGAATCGATCTGCGGCATAGCTGGCAGCAAATGCATCGGGTTTGACCAGTGGTGTCACATTGCAGGTACCTTTGATGTAGCCCACTGCTTGAGATATCACACAGCTGGATCCGAATTGGTCGTTGGGGTTGATGTCCAAGTGAACTTCAACAGGACGATGTTCCAACACTTCGCCTAGGCGTAGATACAGTTCTGACACCTTGTACACTTCGGTCATAAGCCGCATGCGTGGCTGTGAAGTTTTTTGATCATAGTCACGTTCACGTTGCACTTCACCAAACAGTTTGCAACCGTTGTTGCCGTTGATGTGTACCACAATGGCCAACACATAGTCGGCATACCAAACGCCGTTGACTCGAACACGTTCACTGTCACAGCCCAGGTAGATTTTTGTTTCTGGGGTTTGTTCTTCGATAAAAGCCTTGACTTCTTCTAGATTGAGCTTTTTCATATCGTTGTCTCTAATAATTGGAGCGGGATAGGAGAATCGAACTCCTGACTAAACCTTGGCAAGGTTTCGTTTGACCATTAAACTAATCCCGCATCTACTAACATGTGGTGGGCAAGGAGAGACTCGAACTCTCACGCACTAGGCACTGGCTTCTAAGACCAGCGTGGCTACCATTACACCACTTGCCCACAATAATTTGGCTCCCCAGCGTGGGATCGAACCACGGACACCTTGATTAACAGTCAAGTGCAACTACCGCTGTGCTACTGGGGAATATTTTTTACTTGCGTTCTTTGAACGACTGCGGCACTGCGGCCGACAACTGTGCATCAATCATGGCTCGCTTGAACTCGTTGCGATCGTGTTGATCTTTAAACTTTAGCAATGCCAGCAATGTTTTTGTTCGCTTGGCCAGTTTGAATGTTGATGTTGATCTCATTGGAGTCCTTGTTGTGTAAAATATTTATTGCTATCTCTTGTCTGCAGATAATTTGGTGCTCAAGTACAGAATCGAACTGTCGACTGCTCCTTACCATGGAGCCGTTATGCCACTTAACTACAAGAGCAATGGTGGTTCCTACTGGGGTCGAACCAGTGACCTCTTGGATGTCGACCAAGCGTTCTACCGCTGAACTAAGAAACCAGTCTGGGGAGTCGTACGGGAATCGAACCCGTATTAACGGAATCACAATCCGTGGTGTTGACCGTTACACTAACAACTCCATTATTTGTTGAGTGGAGAACTCCAAGACACAATTGAATTCAAAATTGGAACCAGGTGTTCTTCTTCCACTGCTGTGCTTGATTTTATACAAACACAGTTAAACTTGTCAATATTATCTAGTTTTAAAAATTCTTCAATGGTATAGTGGTCAGCATGCTGTTTCCAGTAACCAGTGGTGTCATCATAAATGCTTAATCGATTTTGAAATTGAAATTCAGCATCGGGGTTTTTTTGTAACCCTAGATTGCCCAAAAGTTCATATTCGCTAAACCAAATTGGAGGAGAATTGTCGGGACTAGCATTGACATCAGCGGAAAACACCTGTGCCATGGCCAGTAACCAATTACATCCGTATGTTTGTTCTATGTGATTTTTCAGTGCCACCCAGTCTTTCTTTAGCACAGGCATAAATTCTGTGACAAAACAATGACTGGTTTGACGTTCCTGCCCTGTGAACTTTTTTACGTATTGATAATATTCTAAACTGTGTGTGGTATTTTCTATCACGTAATACCTTGGGGTTGACCCATCAAAATATCGATAAGGCGTCAACGAAAACGTATCACAATCTTGAATCAACACACGGTCGCTGTTGACTTGATCCAGTGCCAGTAATTTAAAAAATTGCTGGGCTATCCATCCTGAGAATTGGTAATAGTCAAACTCTGGAAGCAACTGTCGTTCCATCAATTGCTGGTCAAAAACAACAGTCATGTTTGAAGTATCAATGCCATGATCTCGGTAAATCTGTAACAGATCAATTGGTTCTCGATTATGGTCTGGGCCAAAACAAATGTATGTTTGGTCAGGTTGTGGGTCAAGAAAGTGATCAAACTTTAAGGTAAGTATTGAATCTGCAATTCTTGAACCTGCAACAAAAAATAATCTTATCATCCTCTATTTATTTGACGATATCATCGTCAATTGAGTATTGTGGCCTCGCCTGCAGGAATCGAACCCACATTCAAGAGGTAGAAGCTCTTTGTATTATCCATTATACTAAGGCGAGAATTGGCAGAGGGTACTGGGATCGAACCAGTGATGACAGAGTCAAAGTCTGTAGTGTTACCGCTACACTAACCCCCAACAAAATGTTACCGTGGTGGTAATAGTTGGACTCGAACCAACGATAGGCTGCGTATGAAGCAACTGCATTAGCCACTATGCTATATTACCATATAGAAACATACTCCGCAGGAATTGAACCTGCCCACCCAACATGTCGTCGAGCTGTAATCCGCTACATCTGCCTGGCCTAAGCATTTGAATATGTTTTTATATGGTAGGGGTGCTCGGGAACGATCCGAGTTTTACTGGTTAAAAGCCAGTTACTTCACCTTAAAGTTTCACCCCCTAATGGGTTTTGTTTTTGTGCTCGTCGTAGAGCCTTGTTGCTCTTGCGATGCGCACCTGCTTTGCGGAACAGTGCAAGACGAACGAAGCAGTTACGTTCGCGCACGATCGGTTTACGTTTCTTCATAAAGTTTCCTTTGTTTTAAATTGGTAGGCCCTGAGAGAATCAAACTCCCACTTCCGGGTTCGTAGCCCAGTGTAATATTCATTTTACTAAAGGCCTAAATTGGTGGAGGATAAGAGAATCGAACTCTTAATTGAAGCTTGCAAAGCTACCGTTATCCCATTTAACTAATCCCCCATATGCTCTGCATCCCCCGGCGGTAATTGTAGTACATCAGACCTTTGGAGTCATCACACATACCTTCCACCCGCTTCCCGACAGGAACCGTTATCGCATTGCCAGCGGCCTTTCGGTTCAAAGACTACCACCCGTGGCTATCACACCACTTCTCATCGTGCGGGTCGCACTATCTGTTGATTAAACAGAACGTTCTGGTGGAGGTGATAGGGATCGAACCTATTGAGACCTGAGTCCGGCGGAGTTACAGTCCGCTGCCATACCATTACGGCGGCACCTCCTAAACTTGGTATGAGCGGAGGGACTTGAACCCTCAATCCCGAAGGCGGCAGATTTTAAGTCTGCTGTGTATACCATTCCACCACGCTCACATAATTCTTGGTGCCCCATGACAGAATCGAACTGCCGTAACCTGATTACAAAACAGGTGTAATGCCATTATACTAATAGGGCGTGTTGAGTTCGAACTTACCTAGACAGCGTGACTTTCTCTTGCTGACACTCTAACAAAACTTGGTACTCGATAGCGGAATCGAACCGCTCTTACCGGGATGAAAACCCGGTGTCCTAACCGATAGACGAATCGAGCATGAAAAGAAAAACCCTGTAGCAGTCCAGTTAAGCAACCGAACAGGGCCGTGTTAAAGGAGGAGAGCCACGGTTGCAGGACCTAGTGCCTCAAAGAGGGAAGTGTCCAGGCGATGTGGCTCTCAAAAAAATTGGCGGTCTTAGGGGGTAACGATCCCCACTCTTATGGCGTGACAAGCCATCGTGCGTCCATGAACACTTTAAGACCAACTATATTAAAAAATACTAAAGGAACCATTGTGCATCTGTCTCTACCCTATGCAACGTCTACATAGGGCCTGCACGGTCATTACTTCCTAGAAGGCCCACCGCAAATCCGGATTGCTCCTGCTTCATGCTCCTGGACTTGACCAGCGCCCGTCGGTACTGTCATCATCCCAGTCGCCTAGTGGTCTAGGTAACCTTTAATATGTTTTAAAATAGCAACCCTTGCGGGTTACCAAAAACAACAACTTTTTAAAGAACGTCTAGTTAATTTCCTAACTAGTCTCTAGTATAGCACAATGGCTATATCTAGTCAATTTGTTTTGCAAACACCCTACAACATGTAGGGTTATTTGCAGATCCAGTTAATTTCTTAACTTGCTTCTATTGTAGCAAATTGCCGTTAATTGGTCAACTTAGTACTTTAGTTAACACTACTTGCAGTAGGGTTATTGTTGGCGTACCTCCAGGGACTCGAACCCCGACGAACAGTTTTGGAGACTGTCATGCTGCCATTACATTAGAGATACACTGACTGGTAGCCATGGACAGTTTCGAAATGTCGACCTAACGCTTATCAAGCGTTTGCTCTTCCTCTGAGCTACACGGCTAAATTTTTGGCGGGTCCTGCAGGAATCGAACCCACACCACTTGGTTCGAAGCCAAGCATGATATCCATTTCACCAAGGACCCAGATTGGTACCAACGACTGGACTCGAACCAGTCACACCCAGATTTTCAGTCTGGTGCTCTACCTGATGAGCTACGTTGGCAATGTTGGCGGTGTGACTGAGACTCGAACTCAGAACCCGGATTACGCCGAGCGACAGATTAGCAATCTGCTCTAATACCATTATAGGACCACACCGTTGTTTGGCGGAAGACGGAGGAGTCGAACCCCATCCCTGTTAAGAGAACCTGGTTTTCAAGGCCAGTCGCAGGACCAACCCCGCTGCATCATCTTCCTGAATTTGGTAGCCCCGGCGGGATTCGAACCCACATGAACCAATTATCTGTTGCTTACGGGATATAAATCCGCCGTTTTACCATTAAACTACAGGGCCAATGTTATAAATTTTTAAACGCTTTCTTTATAATTGCATTGCGATCCAGTTTGGAACTGGCACCCAACACAATCACTGCATACTGTTGCCGGTTGTGTTCCACCAACATGGCCACACACCACCCAGCTGGCGTGGTAAATCCAGTCTTGCTCACAGCCACACGGTCAAACTCTGCCATCAGTTGTTGAGATGTGTGAATGAGATTCAAAGTGTTGCCACGAGTTCGGTCTGACTTTTTTAACTGTACAGTGGGTTGACCGCTGACTTCTTGTATAAACCAATAACCGGCAGCAATCTGCACCATCTCCGCCAGGTCCTGCGCAGTGGTCACATTGAACACGCCCAGTCCCGACGGATCTACAAATTTAGTATTTCGAAGATCCCACATTTTAGCATGCCGATTCATCTCAGCTACAAATGCAGATCGGCCCCCGGGATAGTCCTGTGCGATGGCTTCGGCTGCTCCGTTGTCACTGCTGACCAACATGGCCTTTAACAACTGCTCTCTGGTGTACTGACCAGGCGGCAATCGACTACCGCTGTTTTTCCCCAACATCATTGGCTGTAGTAGATCTCTGTTGTGATCCAGTGCGACCATGGCAGTCATCAGCTTGGTTATACTGGCCATGGATCTCACCTGATCGGCATAACGGTTCAGTTCCGTGTGCTGTGCGTTGATGTTGTAGACCAACACTGTGGGCTCACTGGTTCGAGCTGTAGCATTGGTCAATGCTGCACAAAAAAACACAATGGCAAATAATTTCATATTTTTCATTTTATAAAATTTGGAGTGGGTGACAGGACTTGAACCTGCATGATACGGATTTGCAATCCGGGGCCTAACCATTCAGCTACACACCCACACGTAACACACTGTCGCCAATGTGTGTATTAAAGCACTCTAAAATACTTAGGCTGCCTGTTCTTAAAGAATGCTTTAATACGAACCGATTTTTCCTCCCATACAAGGGATTTCATCCTGGCCGCCGCCCGTTTGTGCTTGTTTATAGTGTAGCACAGGACCTCGTTTCCTGTCAACACTTTAAGAAGATCTATGTCAAAAGCTGATTCTTGACTCGTTTGCGATTTTCGGATTCTATCCGAGCACGTTCCAATTTATCTCGTATCAACTGATTTCGCTGATCCGCAGTCAGAGTATGCTCTGTGGTAAATCTTACTTCGCGCATTCTTCGTTTTAAATCTGATTTTTTCATTTTCTCCTTGCTAAAAACAAAAAACCCTAGGGTTTTAATCCTAGGGTCCTTGGAGTTTAACTGTAAACTGTTGCTTACAATTTGGTCTCCCGGACCCTGGTAACCTCTGGTGTGCGATCATATGACATGCTATTAATTGCAAACCAAATAGAGGGCGTGAAGCCCGCCTGCTTGGCAGAACAATTTGATATAGAATGTAACAAGTTCGTTTGCATTTTCATTTCTTTAAAATTTACATGAGCCGTTTTATCAGCGCATGTGTGTATTGTATAGGTTTATTTATACAAGGTCAACCCTCAGGTTGTCCAAATTGCTGTTTTTTTGCCAATATTTTTTAGTGCAGGCCGATCTTCAATAGTTGACCAGGAACTTTTCCAAATTGCCGTACAGCTGAGCTACCACTGCTTCGCGACTGCCAAACATGCAAATCTCCACCGGAATACGTTTTTCAACTTTGATATAGTAAGGACTTTGCAGTTTACGGTCCAACGACAAAATAGTACGACGGGTGCTCGGTCCAGGTTGAATTTCTAAATCATAGTGTGTTAATTCCAACACACGACTGAACACATAGAATCCATGATCAGTAAGTCGTAGCCCACCAGTTTTTCGAATATTGGCCCACCAGGTCCGAACAGCGACTTCTGCTGACTCAGCAAATTCTTCTGGCAGATTGGCCACCAGTGCTTGGGTCAGCAGTAGTTTGTCACGCACTGCCGGGCTGAACTTTGTCGCCCTGGGTCAACAAAATCACAGAGAACTTGTCTGTTTTGAACTGTGCATTTAATTTTTTTGAAAGATTGTGTGCATGCCCAGGATTGGAGAAACTGACCTTTTTGTACTTGGGTCCAGGATGTTGTATCAGCATGTTACTGGTTTTGAGATTGATAGGACTGTTGTCATAAAACACTGCCCAAACGCCCGTTGACGACAAGACCTGTTCGGTCTTGTATGTGCTTTTGTTTGTCAGTTCTAATAGAACTTTGGGTTTTGGTCTGCTCATATCATTAAACTCCTACATTTTTATTTATGCCAATATAGGAACTTTTAAAATGACCCGCCTTGCATTTCTACCTTGATTGTGTTTTCTTGTGCGGTGCTTACAGCAGACTCTCTCGCGGCTTGTAATGTTATAAGCAATCTGGTCAAATCTGCATGTAGGTCTTTGGCATCTTTGATGGGCATGGTAAAGTCTCTAGCACCACGTGCTTCGAAACCTTGTAGTCTTTCGATGAACCGTTGAATATGCAACATTATTTTCTATCGCCAAACAACTGCAACAGGTTCAAGAACAGATTGATAAAGTCCATGTACAAGGTCAGCGCACCACGAACCTCAGCCACGTCGCTGGTTTCGGTACTGAGTTCTTCACGAATCTTCTGTGTGTCGTAAGCAGTGAGTCCCAAAAAGATAATAATGGCCAATGCGGAGATCACCATCTGCATAACTGTACTACCAATGAAGATGTTCACAATGCTGGCAATCACAATGGCAATCAAGCCCACAAACATAAACTTGCCCACGCTGTCGAGACTCTGCTTGGTAAAGTAACCGTAGCCACTCATTACACCAAACAGGATGGCAGCACCCATGAACGCACTCACAATTGATCCCATGGTAAACACAGCAAAGATCATTGCAAAGCTCAGCCCCATCAAGGCCGCAAATCCATGCAGGCAAAGTTGTGCGGTGCTTTTACTAGGGTTGTTGGCCAACACCATGCTGATGCCAAAAATTGCCACCAGTGGTGCAAAGATCACAATCCACTTTAGCACACCAGTAAAGAAGAACTCCAGCAACTCTGGACTGGTGCCCACAAAGTAACTGACCAGCATACTCACGATCACTGCCAGACTCATGTGTCCGTACACACGGCCCATGGCCGAGTTGATTTCGGTGGCACTGCGATAGGCCACACTGTTATTATAACTTGTTTCAAACATAATTTACTCCCGTGTTAAAAATGTATTTAATTCAGGTGCCGTCCAACCCAATGGTTTCAGCACTTTTCCATCTTCTCGCTTGCGTACTTTGCCTGTTTCGTGATCGATCTTGGCAAAGTTAGTTCGCATGACTTCTTTCCAGGCACCTTCGGCATCAGCGCCCATTGAGTGAATAGCACCAATGGTAACAACTAGAATATCAATTAATGCATCTAACTGCTCAACACGGTCATCTGATAGTGATGCCTCTAACAGTTCCTGATGTTCTTCGTCGATAAGTTTAACATACATTGCATACTGTAGTTCATTAAACTTGCCAACACTTTGATCGCAAGCTCGCATAAACTTTTCTTGATCTCTAAAAGGATTGGTCATACTGTTACTTCTTGTTGAGTTTTAAATGGGCCTTGGTAAGGATAGCGTTGCAGTGCAATCAGTTTGGGATCCCGTACAACTTTCCAGTTACGACCACGTTTGACAGAGTACCAGCCGGCTGCAAACCATGATTTGCTTTTGCGAGTTTTGGTGTACATTGGCAAGTGATGTGCCACGTCCCACACAGGATTATAAAAACGGCCCACCACTGGGAATCCGTACACAGTGGTGTTGTCTTTTGGTTTTGGATTTGATTGTTTTTCAAACACAATATTTGATTCCTTGGCAGCAAGTTTGATAGTTTTGAATTGTTTTACTTGATTGTTGATTCGAACTTGATACCCGCCGTTCCAGGCTTCGATGTTGCCAACCTTACAATCATCTTGTTGTAAAATCCAAAACTGCTTGTCTGCTACCACTTTAGCTATTAACACTTAGCACTCCTTTATATGTTTCATTCAGCCATCGACTGAATCCTTCGGCATTCTCACTGCACCGAACCAGATCATACTTGCCACAAAACTGCATGAATCTCACGCCAACTTGGCCAACATCTTTGTTAGACACCTGCTCAATAATGGCCAAGTCCACGATGTCTTTGACAGCCTCGGGTTGATGGGTAAGATCAATCAACTGTCTATTGCGCTCGTAGTCGTCCAACACACGATGTTCTTCGCCATTGTGGTCAGTCCAACGTTGCAACATCATGTTGTTCCAATTGTAGCCTTTGGTGTTTCGATCTGCAAAGGCCTCCTGGAGACCAACCTTATTTTTTGTGCCTTTTGTGCGTACTCCTGGATATGCACTGAACACATTGTCTGAGGTATCGCCTCGCATGCACTTTTCAAAAAGTAACCACTGCGGGTTCGGTGGGACTTTTGCTTCTTTAGTTTTTTTATCAACAACTGGCTTGTTTTTAGCATCAAAGATGCCGTCGGTGGTGATGAGTTCGTCTGTGATACCATTGTATTGTTTTACATTGGGAGCCACCAGCTGCACAAAATCTGTGTCGCTGCTGATCACAATGTGTTCGTCTTGGGGATGTAGAGCGATCCAACGTGCAATGATATCATCGCCTTCGGCAGTGGCACATCTGATCACACTACAGTTGGTTTTCTCTGCCAGGTATTTAGTCAGATTATCATACGTTTCCCAAAACATTTTATCTTCTTCAGCTTCTGTTTCGGTTAGTGCAGCTCTGGCCACAGCACGATTGGCCTTGTAGGGCTTGTAATGGTCTTTGCGCCAGCTACGACCTTCCAGTGCGAACACCACGTGATCTGCTTCAAATCGACGCACAACCTTGTTGGCGCTCATCAATGTGGTATGCAGTGCTACACCGACCTTTTCCCAAGCATCGCTGGCACGAAACGCAGTGTGCCTAGCACGAAAAAACATATTGGCCGTGTCAATCAACACATAACGCATACTTAACCCTTAGACTTTGTTGTTTGCATTGATATATTGTAACATAAAACGATTCCAAAAGCTATGGCCATCTTTGCCAAAATGCCAGGAATTGGGTGCAACTGTTTGTATTCCTGTGGCTCTGATTCGAGCATTGTATGTGCCTGCAGGCTCGTAAGGGTCAATGTAACTGTTACCCCAGTCTTTTCGGTCAGCGATTGCGCTGAAATCATTATTGCCATTGAAGAAAATATGGTTAACACCCAATTCGTCTAATTCGGTATGCAATTGCCAAATTTCATTGTGTGCCTGCTGAGTCTTTTGTTTCCAATCTACGCCGACCACAAATTCCTTGTAGCGTTGTTGATGTTCCACTGGTACATCGTCCATGCCACTGGCACCGATCTGATAGTACACATCGTCAATCAACCATTCTTCGCGCTCCCAGGTACTCCATTGTATCACCATCAACACTTCTTCTGGGTGGCGTATCTTTTTCAGCCAATTTCTAGTGGTTCTTAAGATTCTAGTGTTGCTGGCAGCACTCTCAGCATCACAATGCAAACCAGCTCGTAGTGCGTCGGCCAAACGCCGGCCCCAACTCACTGCTAAATTTTCTGGATGCGGGGCCCGGCCCATGTAAAACAAATGACCATCGTCCATGGCAAACGCATGCGGGTTGACTGCTTCAGCGGCAGCAGTGTGACTATCGCCATTTACATACAAGATCATGATACTTCGCTTCTGCCGTCACCGATGTCTCGTGATTTTACCACACGATTGGGATTGTTTGCCACTTCCTGTTCCCAGGTTTCCATGACCACATGTCTGCAGACATTTTGGAACCAGCGATCTACAATGTCCGAATCTTTGTCGTCGGCTTTCATTTGATATCCGGCACGAACCAAGTTGGCAATAAATTTGTCATTCCAATCCAGTTCAAATGCGCCTTGATGTAGATTTTCCGGATCAATATCCATGCTGAGAATGGCAATCCAGGGTTCGCCTTTTTCAGTAGCAATTTCTTTTTCAGTTTTTACCGGCGCCTTGACTCGCGGTGCAGGCGGCTCTTTGGCCACCGGCTCGGGCGGCTTTTTCTTAAATCGATCAAATAAACCCATACAGTTTCCTTATTATTTGCCCCAGCCGTTGCCCCACAAGTCCACATGCAATCGAGGACTGTAATAGTAGCCCCGGCTGCAAGCCCAGTCTGCTACTCTAACACGATTCTGTGAATAAGGAGTGACCACACCACCTTGTGGCATAACATATACAACACCGGTAAAGCCACCAGCACGGAATTCTTTTACTGCTTGTTCAACTTCTGCAAAGTGTTCTTCTGTTTCCACAACAAATTTAAGATAGGTGGTGCCAATGTCTTGATAACTGGCCACTATGTCAGGGCAGATGGCTTCAGACCACCGTTCGCCACTGGCACTGAGCTTGGGACTGACACTGAAAGTGAGTTGACCTGGGGTACGTCGAACAGCTCGACTGTTCAGTTTGCTGTTCAGTGTCCAATTAAGCAGATACTGCCTAAACTGTGGGTTTAGAGCCTGAGTACCATTCGTTTCAAATGTGATATTCTGTAGATCCAACATGGCAGGACCACTCAACAGTTCCGGATATGTACGTTGCCAGCCCAACAAAGGTTCACCACCTGTGATGACCAAATGAACATCGTTGCCGTTGTCCTGTATCCATTTGTGATTGGGTGTCAGGACCAGCATTTGATCCACCAGCTTGTCTGTGTCAATGGTCGGACTTAGGTCTTTAAAGTCCGGATGCCAACTGGCATAACTGTCACAGCCGGTATTGACCAGTGGCAAGTCTTCAAACTTTGCAAACGGTTGGATCATGACATGTTTGGCTGCAATGTCAGTGGCTTCGTGGCTTAGTTGACCGGGCGGCATACCAAAACCGGCGCACTTAAAGTTACACCCAAAGGTGCGTAGAAACACTGATGGGACACCAATAAAGCGTCCTTCACCTTGTGCGGAATAGAATAGTTCAGATACTTTTAATTTCATGTACTATTATACAATAACTGTTTATGACTTGTCAACTAAATTTTTAATAATACGACCAACACCTTGTTCGAATGACATGGGCGCATAGTCCGGCATGACCGATCTGAGTTTGTCAATGTTGGGCCTACGAGTAGCAGTGCTGCCGGCTCGGCCAGGTGTGGCGGTCCAGGCTGGGTCAGTATGTCCAAATTCGGTAGCAATGACCTTCACTGCATCCATAATGGTAATTTCTCTGTCATTGCCAACGTTGAACAGTTGATTGACCTGTGTTTCGGCACAGAATATTGTGGCACGAACAGCATCTTCCACATGACAGAAACTGCGTGTTTCTTCTGGACCAACCACTTGGAATACACCATTTTGGATCTTGGCAATTTGGTCTGCCAGGAAGTGACCGGCCTTGCTGTTGTCGCCGTACACGTTGAAGTAACGTATCATCACATAGGGCAATGGGCTATTGGTCAAGTAGTTTTCTGCACAGATCTTGGGCAGGCGATAACTCCATCTGGCATTGTGGATGTTGTTGATTGTGATGTCAGTGTGTTCGGCCACTGGACTCACAGGATCATCGCTGACCACTTCACTGCTGGATGCATACACTAATTTTTTCAATTGCGTGTTCATGCCGGCAAACTCAAATATATTAAAGTCTCCCACCATGTTGTTCCATAACACTTGGTTTGGACGCTCGTAAAAGTTTTTGGTTCCGTTGATTGCACCATAGTGATAGATGTAATCAAAGTCCACCGGCAGGTTGGCGTAGGCTACATCACCGGCAGTCAAATCCACATCGATGAACTTGTCACAGGGAGGAATGGTTGAGCTGCGACTATGGTTATCCATGGCCCACACTTCGTTGTTGGAATTTTCTTTCAGCTGTCGGCAGATTTCTGTGCCCAACAAGCCGCTGGCACCGGTTACTAGTATTTTCATTTGTTAAATTTCTCGTTGTCGTTGATTACCGATTGGATCAGGCCAAACTCTAGACCTAGATCTTTTATCAGATTGTTCCATGCACTGGTATCTTTGGGCAAACAGTGTCCACCGTAGCCACGCATGTTTGGATTGGCCATTAGGTAATGTGGATTGATACAGTCACGCTTGGTGATGGCCTTGTACACGTTCATGTAGTTGGCGCCCAGCTTGTCGCATACTTCATAAGTGATGTTGGCAAAGGTCACACTCATGGCATGATGTACGTTGTTGAAGTACTTGATCACTTCAGCTTCAGTGGGCGTCACGCGAGCAATGTTTTCGGGAAAACTGCCGTGTATCTCCACAATCAAGTCAGCATCGGCTTTGTTGTTACAGCCTACTACCAACAGGTCGTGATTGTAAACAAAGTCAGCCAGCGCACTTTTTGCACGGAGAAATTCTGGTACCATGCTCAATCTCAACTGAGGGTACAACGTTTGTAGTCGATCAGTTGTGCCAGGGATCACTGTGCTCTTGATACTGATTAATCCCTTGTAATCAGCTTTGGCCAGATCTTCGATTGTACGATCAATAATTGACACGTCACAGTCGCCGTTGGCAGCCTGATTGGTTGGCACACTGATAAACACACAGTCTGTGTCCAACACATGGTCCAGCACTGATCCTTCATATGCTGGATCAAAGAACGACATAGTGTGTCCTAAATATTCTAGCCCTTCGTACACAGCTTTGCCCACTGTGCCTTTTCCAATTATACCTATTTTCATATTGCATCCTCAAATGTTATGTCTACACAAGTACTAGCACCGGTGCCTGTTGCCAGTTTAAAAATGTCCTGCGCTACCCGCTCGGGCAAAAGATAATCCAACGCAGGATCTTTTGCTTGGCCACCTGTGGCCATTCGAGTTAGTGTCCTTACTGGGTTAACCAAATGAACACGTATGTCAGTGTTGACAAGATTCTCACTGACTCCTTGCCACAAGTTGTACAAGGCTGCCTTGCTGGCACTGTACAACGGATATTGTTTTCTTCCGCCAGTGTAGCTGCTGGATCCCACCATCACTATGTTCACCGGTTTCTTTTGATTGCCAGTGTAAAGATAGTGCCGCATGATGGACCAATTGCTGCCTACATTCACTGACATGGTCTCTTGATGATCTGACAAGTGTCCGCTTACAAACACTCCGGCGCAGTTGATCACAATATCTGGATCCAGCACACTTAGAAATTTGTGTATCTCTTGATCAGCCGTAGGCAGTTTTAAATCAATAATTGCACGGTCAACATCAACAATCTTGTATTCAGCAGGATCGAATAGCCGCCTTACAGCAGAGCCAATACCGCCACCGGCACCAAAAATAGCAACAGCTGGGCGTGTCATTGGCCCACTATGCTGTCTACACGATAGGTATCTGACTCGTAGTCAGCACCGCCGCGTGGGCCGGCTGCATAGGCAACAAACGTACAGCCATCGGCGCCGGCCTTCATGCCATGTATTTCGTTGGGTTCGCTGATCAGCATGTCACCAGGACCTGCTACAAACAGTTCAGCTGCTTGGTCGGAATCCACTGGTCTTGAGTAATAACTGAGACTGCCACTCAATACCAATGTGTACTGTGTGGTCAGCTTGTGATAGTGATTGCCACGTACAGCACCGGGTGCGTTGGTGATCACACAGCCATGATTGATATTTTGAGAATAAAATAAATCGGTAATTGTGCCGCGCTCGTCGGTGAATTGTCCTAACCCGGGTTCTGAGTTGGTGTGTATATTGTAGTGTTTCATTGTGAAATAAATCTAGTTTGTGGATTGATATTTAGTATGGCCTTTCGGAGCCCTTCCCCAATGTTCCAACTCAATATCAGTGCATACGGATTCTTGTGCTGAGCAAACTCTTCATCTGCTAGAATTGGAATCCGTGTTAATGGTGTAAATTTTCCCTGTTTAAACTCACTAGAGTCGGTCACACAGTGCAGATGTGTTGCATTAAGACCGTGCCAGGTCAGCCAGGTATTGGCCTTGGCTGCTGCTCCTACTCCAATGAACACAGCATCAGGTTCTGCTGTTCTTATTGCATAAAAATTTGCCAACCAACAGTCTCGGTTCTGTGCAAATTGTGTCTGTAGCTGTGTGTAAAAATCTCGGGAGAACAAGCCCATCTCGGTTTCACGATCAATTGCCTGTGCTACCTGCGATGGCATGGCAGCACCGGTGTCCCGACGAGCAAACATTCGTAAACTGCCGCCGTGATAGTTGACCACATCAAAATCTACAATTTCAAGCCCGGCTGTTTTCAACAGATTCCACACGCTCTTCACTGTGAAATAACTGGGATGTTCGTGATACACCATGTCCACAAACCGCCCAGACTCAATCATACTGGCCCAATATGGCACTTCAAAAACAAACAGGCCGTCTGCGCTCAACAACTGTTCAACACACCGGGCAAAGGCCACAGGATCGTTGGCATGGTTAAACACATTGTTGGCCATAATTACCTGTGCCGGTCCGTGTTGCTCCAACAGTGTCACAGCAACTGCCTCGTTAAACAATGCATTCACAGTGGCAACACCACGTGACTCAGCCACTCGGCACATGTCTGCACTTGAATCAACGCCCACTGCATTATCACCAAACTGACCAATCAAGTAGCCGTCGTTGCTACCAATTTCCACTGCAAAACCTGTTGGGCATCGTTGCTTGACAGTGGCAGCATACTCATCCCAATGATCCCTTGCAGTTTTGGAATTGCTGGATGTGTAACTGTAGCTGTAGAGGTTGTAGCGATCTTCAGCTGAACTTGCATAGCCCAATTGTATACTGCCGCTGTCGGCATTCATGTACACATGCAGTGGAAAAACTGGTTCACTGAGATTCAATTGATCTGCACTGACAAAGGTGTCGGCAAATGCATGCTGACCAAAATCTAATATTTTCTCCACTGGTGCAGAAGTCAGCATGCACCGATCAATTAGTTGACTGTAGGTAATGGTGTTGTTCATGATAATTTTACCTTGTACTGTGACATCTGCTTGTTGACATCCATCAGTCTTAATTTTTCCCAAGGATCCTGAGTTCCGGCCTTGACACTGTTCCACCAGGGTAAGGAACTGGCATTGCCTTGCGACAACATGTAGGTCATCAAAGTTTCGCAGTCTCGGTATCGCCGTTGTATAGTGGCAGGATAATGAAAATCCAATGGACTCTTGGGGTTGTGTTCGAATCGACTCTTGGGCTTGAGTGGATCAGTGGCATCCTTGGTCAGTTCAACCTGATTGTGCGTGGCATGCACATCAATCACCTGCATGATGTCCAACATGAATGCCATTTGGCTAACTTCGGCGTCGATCATCTGATGTCGACTCAACAAGCCCATAACCTCAAACCAGGCCCTAGGCACAATGGGAAATATGCTGTAGGGATGGTCGTTGTGAGTGTGCAGTTTCAGCAGACGGAACTGACCAGTATACTGACTGATCACTGTGTCCCAGCCAGGTGTGTCCATCACAGCATCGTCGTTCCACACAAACAACCAATCAGCATCAGCTGACTTGGCCAGATGATTGTAGTATCTATTGAGTCCAGCGTAGCCCATACTTTTGAATAGCTGTGCTTCGTACGCCAGTTCAGTCTGATCTAACCACGGCTGTATCACTTTAGAAAAATGATCCAGTCCTGCGGTATCGTCGTCGTCGAATCCCAACAACAGTTGAATGGAGGACAAATTATCTGCTGATTTTACTATACTGCTTATACTTTGAGTAAGAGCTGTGGTTCTACTTCTGGTGGGTAGCAATACTGCTATTTTGTATTCACTCATATACTGTATTTAAATTTTAACCTTCGTAGGTGGCACTGTTGCCTGCGTGTTCAAACACTTCTGCACTCTTGACTCGTACTGTTGGATTGATTGGGTAACGCATATCACCACTGGCCAGCAGTTCTGCCATTTTGTCATAGCACATTTTGGCAAACATTTCACAGCCCACTCCGGGCACAATACGCAAGTCGCAAAGTGATCCTCTTTGATACGGCTCAAAATTATCTCTATTAACTTGCATTTCATCTGGACCGGTTTCGGGCAAAGTCCAGTTGGTGTCAATCAATGCCATTTGTTTGAAAAATTCTAGCTGGGGATCGTCTTCGGCAATAACCAAAGTGTGATCAAACATGTGATCTGCCCAGGCTTTGAATTCTTTGAGGCCGCCAAAGTCCATACACCAGTTTTTCTCATCCAGTGTGTCACATTCAAACACCAATTTGATGCCGAGACTGTAGCCGTGCAGTGTTGAGCAGTGGCTGTGTTTGGCACGCCACTGTCTAAAACAGCAACTCAGCCCTCTGTCTGTACCGTAGGTTTTTGTTGAATAATATTTTGCCATTGATTTCTCCTATGTTGATTATAGCATAGGCAGCGGAGTTTGTATAGCGGGTCGATGCTCTAAAGTCCGCTGAAGAAGAATATTTATTCTGTCAAACATCAGGATGTTTATAACTGCCAGTACGATAATTGCCCTGGCCAGGAATGGTGTTTCTAACGCCACCAATAGGATCTTCTACGTCGCCTGCTCTGCGTGGAATCAAATGCACATGTGGCCATGGCACTGTTTGTCCGGCAGCTGATCCGTAATTCATGCCAATGTTAAACCCGTCCCATTCGCCAGATTCAACCTGCGCTTGGCCGTGCTGAACAGCATCGCGCATGGCATCCATCAGCACACTCACTGTGTTGAATTTTGGAACAAACAACATGTGCCCAGGCGTCACTGGATAGATATCGTTAAACACTACAACATGGAAATCTTCACGTACCCGTTCGGTCCACGGTGCAAGTTGTTTATTAATTTCCGGAGGCAACCCAGGAAATATCTCTTGTGTGTACGGCAAATTCATATTGGTTCCTTTTATATGACAGTAATATACAATAACATTTTTACACTGTGCCGCGATCTAGGTGTTGTAATTTGTCCGGCACATTGGTCCATCGTTCATGATCTGGCAAGGGATCCTTGCGTCGAGTAATAGCGGGCCAATGGCCGGCAAGGTCAGCATTGATCTTTATAAATGCCTGTTGATTTTCCGGCACATCCTCTTCAGCATAGATTGCATTAACAGGACATTCTGGAACACATACTGCACAGTCAATGCACTCGTCTGGGTTGATGGCTAAAAAGTTTGGTCCTTCAACAAAACAATCTACCGGGCACACTTCTACACAGTCAGTGTGTTTGCATAAAATGCAGTCATCGGTTACGACATAGGTCATCTTGGAGCAAAGTCCTGTTGTAGTTTGATATTGTCAAAGAATTCTTTTTTTGTGCTTTGGTCATCTTTAAACGCACCTTTAAGCACTGTAGTCTGTGTCAGACTACTGTGTGCCATAATGCCACGATTCTCACAGCACCCATGCACAGCTTGTACGTACACACCTACATCGGTAGCGTCAGTGGCCTTCATTATTTCCCGAGCAATGTCAATAGCCAGTTCCTCCTGGAGAGTGCCTCGTCTTGCACACCACTGTGCAATTCTGGTGTACTTGGACAGTCCAATAAGTTTCTGTGCGGCAATAAGGCCAATATAAGCAACGCCACTAACGGGTTGATGATGATGGCTACACATACTACGAAGCTCACTGCGAACAACCAGCATGCCTTCGTAACGATCCGCCGAGTCATTTGGAAATGCTGTTGCGTCTGGTTCTGGTTCATATCTACCTGCCATTATTTCATTAAAGTACATTTTAGCAAGTCGTCTTGCTGTACCCTTACTGTTTGGATCAGTTTCTCTATCAATCAGCAAACGATCCAGCACAGTTTCAAATGCTGGCGTGGCTTCATCAATCAGTCGTTCAATGTCGCCTTCGTGCAGGTAGTCGCTGATGTTGTCGCCGGCCCAGAAACGTTTGTTATCACGCCGCATTTTAAAGCGAAGATGATCGCCTAGGTATGCTTCTTGGTAGCCGCCGTCGCCGGCCATGGCGTCTAGGCCTGTTTCTTTTTTAACATACACTTCCTTGCCCAGTGGTGTGTATTGATCTGGCATAAATTCCATCTTGGAATTAGCAAGGCTATCTGGTATAAATTCTGTTGTCAATTTGTATTTCTCCGAGTTAGTGACGTGGATGTCGTGTGTTATATTATATAGGATATTTAGGACCTTGTCAAGGCACAATAGTTATTTTTCTGCAATCTGGGTAATCAACATGTACAGGAGTAGGTCGATTGTTTCGAACTCCTTCCAACAGAACCAAGCCCTGCTCGGCTTCTTCAATAGTGGGCTTGTAGTGATAGCCCACCTTGAATACCTGTTGCGACTGCCAAGGCAAAACTGTAAGATCTCTACCGTCATAGCGTTGAGACAGTATGGTGTCATAGGCAACCACATCGTCTAACAAGATGGCACCACCGCGCCCAATATGCAAGGGTTTGCCGTGGCCAAAGCTCAAGCACTGCATAGTACCTTCACGATACATGTCTTTTTCTAGCCTGCGAGCCGAGTCCCAGATGCGGGTGTCATGGAACTGATATTCTCCAATCCACGGTTCGTTTTCCAAACTGTACTTGATGCCCAGTTTGTGCATGGTCATAGGAATGCTCAGATAGGTAAACGCTGTAAAGCTACAGGATCGAATTTGGTCGTAGCGTAGACACAGCTCGATGGCATGGGTGCAACAATCAGTCATCACGGCGTAAGGTGCGCCGGTAAACTTAGCCAAATCTCGTTCAAATTTTAGTATGCTATCAAAACTCATTTGGTGTACCATTTCCATGCGTGTGAGATCATATCGTCCAAAGTATATTGTTGCCAGGCACCGGCCACTGCGGTAAATTTGTCTGCACTGGCAGTGAGTATAGGAGGATCACCTGCACGTTGGTCACCTGTTGCAATAGTTACGGTCTGTCCGGTGATGCGTTCTGCGGCTGCAATGATTTCTCTATTGCTGGTGCCTGTGTTGGATCCGAGATTGTAAACGCCTGCAGGAATTGCTTGATCCAATGCCATGACATGAGCACGAGCAATGTCGTTCACGTGTACATAGTCTCGAACACAGGTTCCATCCGGAGTGGGATAGTTGTTGCCATACAATGTAAATGTTTGGCTGTCTCTAATGCTTTCCAGCACACGGGCAATGATGTGTGTGGCATTGGGTTCTTGACCGTGTCTAGCTTGCGGATCTGCACCGCAGGCATTGAAATAACGGAAACTCACATAGTCAAGTCCGTATGCTCGATGATACGATTCCAACATCATGTCGATCATCAGTTTACTTTCGCCATACGGGCTAACCGGTTCAGTAGGATCAACTTCTTGACACGGTGTCATTATGGGTTCACCGTATGTGGCTGCACTGGAACTAAAGATGAATCTAGTCTTGGGCATAGCTTGTGTTATGAAAGTGATCAACTGTAGTGTTTTGGCTACGTTATTGAAGTAGTAGGTGCTGGGGTGCTTGATACTGGGGCCAACCAAGCTGGTGCCGGCACAATGTACAATGGCTTCGGGCCGCACATCCAGTAGTTTTTTATACGCAGTATCGCTGTCAAAGTCTGCCAAGACAAAACCGTCGAGCAGGCCTTTTTGATGCGGCTGCAACGGCCTAAAGTCAATGCCTGTGACAACATGCCCTGCGTCTTTCAACTGCAGGGCAACCTGTCCGCCAATGTATCCGGCTGCTCCGGTGACTATTACATTCATTCTTGTTTCCTTTGTGGATAATAGTAGTGGCATTCATGACGATACGGATACCAATCTCCTGCCATGCCACCCAAGTGCTGTAACGCACAACGAGCCCGATCTTCTACGTCGTTCATTTTGGCAATCCAAGGAGCGGTTGTTTGAGCACAAATATACTGCTTGAGATAGCAGAAACTTTGTTCCCGAGGTGTCATTCTTCTATTCTTCTCACTTGATATTTTTCATGTGCAGTATGGTCGCGATAACGATTGCCTGCACGATTCCATTGCTCGCCTCGACCAGTCATGATATCAATCACACGATCCACTGTGCCGTCGTTCCAGTCTGAGATCAGACCCATATTGTGATGCGGTTCACGCAACAAGTTTTGCATCTTGTGATAAGCATCATCTATGCTCCAAGGAACGTAGAGCCGGTTGGGGTCATTACTAAAAGTTTCAGGGAAACTGCGGTAAGCAGGATACAGCACGTTGCAACCCAGAGTATCTGCTTCGCTCACTGTATTACTTACCCAGTCTTGTAGCGCACAGTTAAACAGCACACGAGTGTTGTTAAGGTGAGCATAGTATTCATTCTTACTGATGTTGTCGTAGATTTTCAGTTTGCCTTCACGCTCGTACATTCTGGCACGTTCCACATACTCAGGATTATTAGACTTGAGTGGTCCACCGGAATAGATAGCAAACTCGCACGGCTCTGTGGTCAAGTATCCATACATTTCAATCAGGTCCATGAAGAAGCCCGGCTGCTTTTCTTGATCAAAACGTGCGGCAAAGCCCACACGGCGTGGTCGATCCTCAAACGGTCGAATGTTTTC
>Ga0209552_1000001_pt1 | contig 159762 bp, 145 predicted proteins | sample LauGreFaBDMM15SD_2_FD_188214 | JGI IMG/M metagenome (GOLD analysis project Ga0209552, IMG submission 188214) | Freshwater lake microbial communities from Lake Michigan, USA - Fa13.BD.MM15.SD (SPAdes) (version 2) | ecosystem: Environmental > Aquatic > Freshwater > Lake | place: Lake Michigan... | reverse complement strand
CTAAAGAACTCGTCTTTGTTGTCGATGAGCGTCGCGGTAAGTCGCGCGATTTTTATTTCCCAAAATTAAGTGATGCGGTCTTCATTGAAGAGTACACGCTAAAGCTCATGAGCAGTGATGGACGCTACAAAATAGTCTCACTGCTTGCTGATTAATGCCTTACGGTGCTCTTTAGCCTGAGCGTTGATTGCTTGCTTCGTTTCATTAGTCATACGGTTGAGATTACGGACTTGTAACACCATGCGGGGGTTCTTACTCATACTTGATTCATGGCGCATCAAAAACTCCCAATAGAGGGTAGTAAATGGGCAAGCATCTTTGCCTTGAGCTTGATCAGGTTTATAAATACAGGCCTTGCAATAATTACTCATACGATCGATATATTTTCCGGTTGCAACATAGGGCTTACTAGCCATAAGACCGCCATCGGCAAACTGACTCATGCCGATGACATTGGGAAGTTCAACCCATTCGACCGCATCGACGTACATACTTAAATACCAAGCGTGTACCTCTTTGGGATGCACGCCCAATAGCAGGGTATATAAACCAGTCACCATCAAGCGCTGAATATGGTGGGCGTATCCCGTGCGCAGGCTTTGTGTAATCGTTTGTTCAAGACAGCTCATTGAGGTCTTACCTGTCCAAAAGAAAGCCGGTAGTGGGGTATTAGCAGATAATGCATTACGTTCTAAATAGCTGGGCATCTGTGTCCAATAAATACCTCGGACGTATTCACGCCAACCTAATATTTGTCGGATAAAGCCTTCAACGGCTGCAATGGGCGCTCGACCTTTTAAGAACTCGGTTTGAGCTGCGTCCACCACCTCTTGTGCAGAAAGTAATTTCAGATTGAGGGCGCTTGCAATGTGTGCATGAAATAACCAAGCTTCGTTAGTCCACATAGCATCTTGAAACTGACCATACAGTGGTAAACGATTCTTCATAAAATCAGTGAGCACTAAAAGTGCATCGGCGCGCCTTACCGGCCATCCAAATCCTTCGGAAGTGGGGGCCAATTCTCCTGGATGATCTGCAAAGCGGGTATTAACCAGTTGAATGACGTCTTTGGTAATTGCATCCGCTTTAAAGCGTAACGGTCCTGGAATGGTTGGCGGTCCTTCTTTACCAAAGGCGCTGCGATTATCGTGATCATAATTCCATTCACCCCCGACGGGTTGATTGCCCTCCATCAGAATGTTGTGTTTTTTACGAAGCTCCCGATACCAATACTCTAAGCGGATCTGTTTACGCCCCTTGCTATGTTGGGCAAATTCACGAACGGTAGAAAAGAAATAGTCGTCCTCCCGAATCTCTAGCGGTATGTTTGTCTGTTTGGCAATACCTTTAATCTTCTCAAGTACGCGCCAGTCTCCCGGGGCCGTCATCAAGAGGGCTTGTGGTTTGAGCGTCTTAATGGCGCGGAGTAATTCCCCATCAAGCGACTGGGTGTTGTCAGAATCTTCCAAGGTACTGTAGTGCAAGGGAACCTTAGCCTTCTCTAGCTCTTTAGCAAAATGCCGCATGGCACTAATAAAAAGTGCAATCCGCTGCTTGGAGGACCAAATATGGGTTGATTCTTCATGAACCTCAGCCATCCAAACACAATCACGCTTTGGATCAAAGCCCTTAAAGGCGCTGGAGTCTGAATTGAGTTGGTCGCCAAGCACCACAATCAGGTGGCGGACATGGGTAATTTTTGGCATGAGGTTTTTTATGAAGATTTATATCATTATCGGTGATGCTAAGAAATTTAGTTGTACATTCCCAAGGGTAACGCGTCAATTTAATCTAGAAGATATAAAAAGAGGGGCCCCGAATTGATCTAGACTATTATAAATAGATTACTTATCAATTATTCTCACTATGCGCTTATTTAGCTTTCAAGACCAGCAGGGCCATCACTCTCTTGGCGCTCTTTTAGAAAAAGATTCATCTCAATACATCGATCTGTGTGCCACCGATCCCAATATTCCTAAAGACCTCTTAGCACTTATTCAGAGCGACCGTGAGCTCACCCAAGCACGAAGAGCTTTGCTCAATCCACAGGCTGTTATTCACAATCTGAGTGATATCCACTTTACACCTCTAATCCATTGCCCTGAAAAGATTATTTGTTTGGGTTTGAACTATGCCGATCATGCCAAAGAGGGTGGACATGCTAGACCAGACTATCCGAGCTTCTTTATGCGCGGCCCAAGTTCTCTCACAGCGCATCAAGCCCCCATCATTCGTCCAAAGGCATCGACAAAGCTGGATTACGAAGCAGAGTTAGCCTTTGTGATGGGTAAGCGGGCTAAGCATTGCTCTCTTGAAAACGCGCTAGAGCATGTAGTGGGATATAGCATTTTCAATGATGGTAGTGTGCGCGATTACCAACGTAAGTCAACCCAATGGACCATTGGTAAAAACTTTGACCAAACAGGTGCCTTTGGCCCATGGCTTGTTACCCCCGATGAGTTACCAGTAGGTGCAAGCGGTTTACAAATTCAGTCTCGCTTAAATGGTCAACTCATGCAGAATGCTAATACCAAGGATTTTCTTTGGGGTGTTGCCGAGACCATTGTGCTCATCACCGAATGCATGACCTTAGAGCCTGGTGATGTGGTTATTACCGGAACCCCTGCCGGCGTTGGCTATGCCAGAACTCCACCTGTGTTCATGAAGCCTGGAGATATTTGCGAAGTGGAGATCGAAGGGATTGGAATTCTTAGTAATTCGATTGCGGATGAGCATTAAGTAATCACGGGGATCATTTAATATAAGACCTTAAATGAATACGTCTTTACCCGTTCTGGAGTTTGACACCATTATTGTTGGGGCAGGTAGTGCAGGTTGTTTATTGGCGAACCGGCTCTCAGCTGATCCTAAGCACCGCGTTCTATTACTCGAAGCAGGCGGTGAAGATGATTGGTTCTGGATTAAGATCCCCGTGGGATATTTGTTCACAATTGCTAATCGCAGAACCGATTGGTGTTTTAAGACCGAAGCAGATCCAGGACTCAATCAACGATCGATTCATTACGCCAGAGGCAAAGTGATTGGCGGCTCCTCGTCGATTAATGCCATGATTTATATGCGCGGCCAAGCCAGTGATTATGCGCGCTGGTCCGAGATGACCGGCGATGCCATCTGGCAATGGCCCACCACATTAGAGACCTATAAATCCTTAGAGAGCTATTACGCTGGTTCTAATCCGTGGCATGGTGATGGTGGTGAGATGCGGGTAGAGCGACCGCGGGTGCAGTGGGATATTTTGGATGCATGGCGTGAGGCTGCTCACGAGCAAGGGATTCCGAAGATTGAAGAATTCAATCGAGGCAATAACGAGGGTTGTGCATACTTTCAGATGACCCAACAGCGGGGTGTGCGTTGGTCTATGGCAGATGCTTATTTGCATCCAATCCGACACCGCAAGAACTTGACCATCCTCACTCAAGCGCAAGTGCTCCGTCTAAATCTCAAGCCCATTACCACGCAAACTTACAATCAAAACCGCTTTACGCAAAAAGCATGGCATGGTGCTCAGCATGAGATTGCTAGTCTTCTTGTCTTGCACGCAGGAAGCAAAAAGACCATTCATGCCAGCGATCAAGTCATCCTAGCGGCCGGGTCGATTGGCTCTCCCCATCTACTGCAAGTCTCCGGAATAGGATCCCGATCCCACCTTGAGAGTATTGGGGTGAAAACCCAAGTGGAGTTGCCGGGGATTGGGGAGAACTTACAAGATCACTTACAAATCCGCACCGTATATCAGGTGGAGAACTGTAAAACGGTCAACTCTCTTTATAAGAACTTATTCACTCGGATTGGCATGGGCCTTGAGTATCTACTCAAGCGTACGGGGCCCCTCACCATGCCACCCTCCACCTTGGGTGCATTTACCAAGAGTGATCCAAGTCAAACGAGCGCAAATATCGAGTGGCATGTGCAACCGCTATCGCTCCCTAAATTTGGTGAGCCCCTCCATGCATTTAATGCCATCACCCCGAGCGTTTGTAATCTAAGACCAAGCAGTCGGGGTTGGGTGCGAGCGGCCACTGCAAATGCCTTAGATCAGCCAACGATTCAGTGTAATTACTTGTCGACTCCAGATGATCTCGCGGTGGCTGTGAATAGTCTCAAAATAACCCGTCAGATTATGGCGAGCAGGGCATTGGACTTCTATCAACCTAAAGAAGTATTACCTGGGTTCAATATTCAGAGCGATCAAGATTTGGAAGGGGCGGCTAGAGACTTAGGCACCACCATCTTTCACCCAGTGAGTACCTGTGTGATGGGTAAGGTGGATCCATCTGGCAGAGTAGAGAACCCCAATACAGTTTTAGATTCAGAATGTCGGGTGCGGGGCGTGGCACGCTTACGGGTGATCGATGCCTCGGCCATGCCTTGCATTACATCCGGTAATACCAACGCTCCCGTGATGCTGATCGCAGAGACCATCGCCAGAAAAATGCTGGCGGAGAGAGCCTAATTTCTTAGGTCGATCCTCCATATTTCTTTTGGCAAGCTTCTGCAGAAAGTTCGGGATGATTACGTTTGCAACGCTCAACCCTTTGTTCGGGCGTCATGTTTTTCATATTCTGATACATCGCGCGACATTGCTCGACGGACATTTCTGGATGACGTTTTTGGCAATGATCAATCATTCTCTGTTCTGCACTCAGATCTTGAGCAAAAACAGGGCAGATAAAGCAGATAGCAAGTATTGCAGTAATTTGTTGTTTTAGGCTCATCATCAATCTCCTCGTGAATATTTCAAGCTAATACATTAGCATTAAATGATAGGATTTGTCAGACCATAGGAATTCCCTTAAGATTGGTCCATGCGGCTCTTATTGATCAAGCTACTTTTTCTTAGCTTTCTATCGACCCCAACATTTGCGCAAGATTCTAGCCAATGTGGTTTCATCCAAGATAGCAATTACCGTTCTTTGTGTCGCGCACTAGCAGAGAAGAACGCTAGCCAATGTGGGTTTATTCAGGAGAATGATCTACGGTCGATGTGTCGAGCCATTATCAATAAAGATACTAGCCAATGCGGTTTCATTAATAATAGTGATCAGCGCTCGATGTGCCGCGCATTAACTGTCAGTCGTTAGGCCTTAAGGAAAATCAATGAACATTAATAATCTCGTTTTAATCACAGGTGCCAGCCAAGGAATAGGTCGAGCGATTGCAACCCGTGCGTTAGAGGATGGCTACCGCGTGATTAACTTAGACAAGAAAGCACCAAAGACGCTATTCAAAGATGAAACCTTTCATCCAATTGATTTGACCGACGTGAAGGCTATTCATGAACTGATCCCAACACTCTTAAAGCATGAGCCCATCGTACGTTTGGTGAATAACGCAGGGTTTATTCGGCCTGCCGCATTGGAGCAGACCACCGTGGATGACTTTGATGCCGTTATGGCCCTCAATTTGAGAGCCCCGATGCTCTTAGCTCAACAACTGTTACCCAGTATGCGAGAGGCTAAGTTCGGCCGCATTATTAGTATTGCGAGTCGTGCAGCCTTGGGTAAGGAAGAGCGTACGGTTTATGCAGGAAGCAAAGCGGGATTAATTGGCATGACCAAGACCTGGGCGCTGGAGATGGCGCAATATGGAATTACAGTGAATGCGATTGGGCCCGGCCCGATTGCAACTGAACTATTTACCTCCGGCAATCCTCCTGGTGACCCCAAAACAATTAAGATCGTGCAAAGTATTCCGGTCAAGCGTATGGGGCAGCCAGAGGACGTAGCTCATGCAGTAGCCTCTTTACTCGACGATCGGGCAGGATTTATTACAGGGCAAATACATTATGTCTGCGGTGGAATGACAGTAGGCTTGAGTAATGCTTCATAGAAAACAAAAAAGGCTTACAAGCAAATTAAGCTGTAAGCCTTACTGAATTTGGCTCCCCGACCTGGACTCGAACCAGGGACCTGCGGATTAACAGTCCGTCGCTCTACCGACTGAGCTATCAGGGAATAGACGCTATTATAGCGAATAGATTAAGTCCTTTCCCATTTGATGAAACCCTCTTCACCCAGCCCGATCTTTATCCCTAGAGTCTTGAGTATTGCTGGTTCTGATAGCGGTGGTGGCGCAGGTATTCAGGCGGATCTGAAGGTCATTACTGCCTTAGGTGGCTTTGGCATGACCGCAATTACAGCGATCACGGCACAAAACACGATGGGTGTTACGCGCATTCAGGATATTGATCTTGATGTGGTTCAGGCTCAGATCGATGCCGTGGTCAGCGATATTGGTGTTGATGTTGTGAAGATCGGGATGTTGGCCAGCCCTGCGATTGTGAATACCGTTGCCGCGTCTCTTAAAAAGCACCAAATAAAACGGATTGTCTTAGACCCAGTCTTAATGGCGACCTCAGGTGCTAGCTTGGGTGGGGACGATACCGCCAAAGCGATGGTTGCAGAACTTTTTCCACTGGCCACCATCATTACCCCCAATTTGCATGAAGCATCGATCTTGTTGGGCAGACCCATTCATGAGACCGTTCAATTTGAAGAGGCTGCACATGAGCTCTTGGCCATGGGCCCCAAAGCAGTCTTAATCAAAGGTGGACATCTAGCAGGTGAGCCCAAAGAGTTAATGGACTACCTTCTCTGGCACGATATGAAGGATGGCGAACCCGTTATTTTGCAGCAAGCGTTTTTGCATCCACGGATCCCAAGCTCCAATACCCATGGAACAGGGTGCTCCTTATCGTCTGCGATTGCTACCTATCTGGCTGATCAGCACGATCTAAAACATTCAGTCGCAAAGGCAATCTCATTTGTAACGGCAGCCATTGAAGCAGGACAAAGACTCGATATTGGCAAAGGTCCAGGACCCCTGTGGCATATGCATGACTTCTATCCCACCAAACTACCAGAGCCCGATTAAATTTCTTAGTTGGTCTTCATCAACTCTTTTAAACGTTTGACTGCAACCTTAGGATCATTTGCAGCCACAATCGCTCGCACTACCGCAACCGAGCCCACGCCACTTTGTGACACTGCATGAATGCTGCTTTCATCAATGCCACCAATAGCAACCAACGAGTAATGCTCCATGAGTTTGGCATAGGCATACAGACGCCCTAGTCCTTGCGGAGCGGTGGGCATCTTCTTGAGATTGGTCGGGAACACTGCACCCATGGCGATGTAACTCGGACAGAAGCAATCCGCAATGATCAACTCGGCATAGCCATGAGTGCTCAAACCTAAACGCAGACCGGCATCCCGAATCGCATCTAAATTAGCACTTGCTAGGTCATCTTGACCGAGATGAACACCATAGGCGCCTGCCGCAATCGCTTCTTCCCAATGGTCATTGATAAACAAGAGGGTATTGCTGCCCTGAACGGCAGAGACCGCAGCCTTAATCTGTTTGCGGATCTCCTTGGGGTCATCCGACTTAAAGCGTAATTGTGCGGTTGGAAGCTCGGCATCAACCATGCGTGCAATCCAATCGGCATCCGGAAATACTCCATACAGACCCAACCGCTTTGGACATTCTTTAAACGCTTTTGGGTTAATGTCGCGGGTGAAGGAAATGAGATCAAAGTACTCGGGACGTGATGGCCAACTCTTGGGATTGAAGTCGCCTTCTTGCTTCACCATTCGCGACCATGCCTTCCCCAAGACCCGTGCATCGCTGTCAATAAAGCCCATTTCAATCGCAGCAATAGTGCCGGCAAGCTCATATTGATCTTGACCGCTCTCGGTCTTCATGACCGGCGGTGGATGACTCGGGCTAAACGCAGGCAAGGGTAAACAAAGATCATCGCCACGATGCGCTTCCACAATGTGCTTTGCTAACTCACGGATATGGCTCACGGATTTGTCCCCGGGTCTTGATGCCAGAACGGAGTGCCAACGAGTGGAGTGCTGGCTTGGGCAGAGTCTTGGGCTTGCATGGCCCCGGATAAATAAGCTTGACGGCCTGCATCAACCGCTTGCGCAAACGCATGCGCCATGGATACGGGATCATGAGCGAGTGCAACAGCGGTGTTGAGTAAGACCCCATCAAAACCCCATTCCATGACTGTGCAGGCATGCGAGGGAAGGCCAAGGCCCGCATCCACCAACAGGGGAACTGAGAGACGCTCACGCAATAGCTTCAGAGCATAGGGGTTGAGAGGGCCTTGCCCTGTACCAATCGGGGCAGCCCAAGGCATTACTGCTTGGCAGCCCACATCCACTAAACGCTGACACAAAATTAAATCCTCGGTGCAATAGGGCAAGACCTTAAAGCCATCTTTAATTAAGTGCTCGGCTGTTTCAACTAAGCGCAAGGTATCGGGTTGCAAAGTGTAGTCGTCACCAATTAACTCGAGTTTGATCCAATTGGTTTCAAAAACCTCGCGTGCCATTTGTGCGGTGGTGATCACCTCTTGTGGACGATGGCAGCCTGCAGTGTTGGGAAGCACGGGGACCGCCATTTTCTTGAGGAGTTCCCAAAAACCACTATGTGCCTCTGAGGCAGCAGAGCCCTGACGGCGCAAACTCGCTGTAATCATGGCAGGGCGAGCGCGTTGCACTGCGGTCTCAAGAACCTGAGGCGATGGATAACGGGAAGTACCTAGCAACAAACGACTTGCAAAGGACTCACCGTACAGGATGAGGGGATCATCAATCTTGGCGGGAAGGGGTGCGGTCATAAAGAATTCGAATAAAAAAGATTAACCACCCGTGACAGGTGAGATGATCTCAACAGCATCATTCTCCTGTAAAACATGCAGAGTATGTTGCGACTTAGGGATGAACTGCAAGTTAACAGCAACTGCATATGGTGGTTTAGCATCCAACAAGGTCAAGAGATCGCTCACCTTCGAGGACGGCGCAAGCTCGTGGGGATTTTGATTCACTAGGACGCGCATCATGCAAAGCTACTCATGCGATCGTGATGATGAACCGCAATCTCAAAGCGTCTCGCCAGGGCGCTATCGGTCTCTTGCAGTAGTTCTTGGGCGGTATCGACTAGCGCAGGAGCAATTAAATAACCGTGGCGATAGAGGCCATTGATTTGCATGAGGCCGGCACGTGGTACACAGATCTCGGGTAAATTGTTTTTCAAGGTGGGCCGACATTGCGTAGCAGACTCTAGAATGCGCGCTTCTGCAAAGCCCGAGTGTACCGAATACGCTGCCGACAAAAGCTCCATCGAGGAGCGCACGCTCACCGGAGAGAGATCCTCAGACTCAATTTCAGTGGCACCGATGACGTAGAGATCATTCTCTTTAGGGGCAATGTAAATCGGATAGCGCGGATGGATCAATCGAGTAGGGCGTTGCAACTTCACTTCAGGGGCATGCACCCGAATAACCTCGCCCCGCACACCGCGTAAGGGATTGTGCGTGTTGGACCACGAGGTCTTAGCACCCAAGCCCCGACAATCAATCACCCAATCAAAAGCCTGACCTTTAAGTTCTTCAGGCTCGCAGGCGGTATCCCAATGAAAGGTCACAGGTAACTGCTGGAGAGCTTGCAATAAAGCGGTTAACAACTGCCGATTATCCAGTTGACCCTCTCGGGGTAAGAACAGACCTTGTGCAAAGCGCTCCGCCACACTGGGCTCAAGTTCAGCCAAGGCCTTGCTATCGAGATGCCAAGGCGAGGAGAGTGCTGGGTTCATCCGCACATTACGCTCGAGGTGCTCGGCAAACCGTTGTGCCTCGGCAGCATCTAGACGATGCCACAGAACCAAGGTGCCATTTTGGGCAAAGAAGGTCTGTTGCTCAACCTCGCGATTGAGTTGTTCAATCAAGCTCTTCCAGCGATCAAGACCATACAGACCCATGCGCACTACGGATGGTTCGGTAATTGCAGACTCGGCAAGCGGAGCAAGCATGGAGGCAGCAACCCGCGCAGCTGATTGCTCTGCATCAGGACCGCTGCGTTCAAACAAAGCTATCACTGCCCCGTCTTTCGCAAGGGCATAGGCCATCATTCGGCCCATCAGACCGGCACCTAAAATGGCATAAGACCGTGACATGCAAAGATCCTTACTGATAGATCTCGCTACCACGTTTTCTGAACTCGATCGATTTCTCTTCCATTGCCTTACTCGGGTCAACACCTTCTTTGAGACTGGCAGCGTAATCGCGAACATCTTGCGTAATCTTCATCGAGCAGAACTTCGGACCACACATTGAGCAGAAGTGTGCAATCTTTGCACCTTCAGCCGGCAAGGTAGCATCGTGATACTCGCGGGCCCGCTCAGGATCTAAGCCAAGATTGAACTGATCTTCCCAACGGAACTCAAAACGCGCTTTAGAGAGTGCGTTATCGCGTAACTGAGTGCCCGGAAAGCCTTTGGCTAAGTCGGCACCGTGGGCAGCAATCTTGTAGGTAATGATGCCCTCGCGCACATCTTCTTTGTCTGGCAAACCCAAATGCTCCTTAGGTGTGACATAGCAAAGCATTGCGGTGCCATACCAACCAATTTGAGCAGCTCCCACACCACTGGTGATGTGGTCATAGCCTGGGGCGATATCGGTGATTAAGGGTCCTAAGGTGTAAAAGGGAGCTTCTAAGCAATGCTTGAGCTCTTCGGTCATGTTCTCTTCAATCCGTTGCATCGGAACGTGGCCAGGACCTTCAATCATCACTTGAACATCGTGCTCCCACGCTTTGGCAGTGAGTTCACCTAGGGTGTGGAGTTCTCCAAACTGTGCTGCATCATTGGAGTCGGCAATGCAACCTGGACGCAGACCGTCGCCTAAGCTAAAGGAGACGTCGTACGCCTTCATGATCTCGCAGATCTCATCAAAGCGGGTGTAAAGGAAGTTCTCTTTATGATGGGCAAGACACCATTTCGCCATGATCGAGCCACCGCGCGAGACGATGCCCGTAATGCGATCAGCGGTCAATGGTACATAACGGAGTAAGACGCCTGCATGGATGGTGAAGTAGTCCACACCCTGTTCAGCTTGTTCTACGAGCGTATCGCGGAACATTTCCCAAGTGAGGTCTTCGGCAATGCCGCCGGTCTTATCCAGAGCTTGATAAATGGGCACGGTACCAATCGGTACAGGCGAGTTACGAATAATCCACTCGCGGGTCTCATGAATATGCTTACCAGTAGACAGATCCATGATGGTGTCTGCACCCCACCGAATCGCCCAAACCATTTTCTCAACCTCTTCGTTGATGGATGAGGTCACTGCAGAGTTCCCTAAATTACCATTGATCTTCACACGGAAGTTACGACCAATAATCATTGGCTCTAACTCAGGGTGATTGATGTTGGCAGGAATAATGGCACGCCCAGCAGCAATCTCAGATCGTACAAACTCTGGAGTAATTACATCCGGAATATTGGCACCAAAGGATTTACCAGGGTGCTGCTTAAGGATTTGGGTATAGCGGGGATCTTGACGGAGTTTTTCAAGACCTAAGGACTCGCGCAGGGCAACGTATTCCATCTCGGGGGTGATGATGCCTTTGCGGGCATAGTGCATCTGACTGACATTCGCACCAGACTTAGAAACCCGTGGAGCGGCGATATGCGCAAAGCGCAAATTCGCTGTGGCGGCATCATGCGCGCGTGCAACACCATACTCCGAAGACGGGCCAGTTAGTTGTTGAGTATCTTTGCGCTCTTCAATCCATTGACTGCGTAATTTTGGTAGACCTTTCTCCAAATTAATCACAATATCGGGATCACTGTAAGGACCCGAGGTGTCATACACCGGGATGGGTGGGTTAGACGTTTCGGTCTCACCCGTTTTGGTGGGCAATTGCTCAATCATCCGAATTGGTGCTTTGATATCGGGACGCGAGCCCTCGAGATAGGTTTTGGTGGAGGCAGGGTAGGCAAACTTCTGCCCAAAATCACGCTCCAAACTTTTCAGGCTTGGAATCTCAGGCTTACTTTTCTTTTGATCCTTGGTATCGGTGCTCACACTCATGTCCATCTCCTCGCAAAATACATTGATATAGAGTGGACGAAACCGGGTGTCGGTCTGATGGAACTCCCCACGCCAGCATTATCTGGATCGGGTTAAAGGGTCTTTCTCAGCACCACTAGCAAGTGGGGGCACCCCTGTTTCATCCTTAACCACATTTAACCATGAATTCCCCAAGCCAATCCATGAGCTATATCAAGCAAGGGCTCTAGGCCTGAGCCATGATCATCTATTGCGACGCAAGATAAAGTCAGAAGTAACTAAAGCAGCATCGTCGGTGAATTCATCAGCCAAAATGCGGGCAGCAGCTTCTGCAAGATCAAGCTCAATAAACCGACTTACTTCACCATCGTGGTTCACTGGAACCAGATTTCTGGGCACCTCAAGATCAAACATGAACAACATTTCATGATGAATTCCATGGGGTGGGTGAGGGCGATGGATTACCAATGTTCCAGCAGGATTAATCTGCTGTGCAATCCCTTGTGGAACACCGGCCTCTTCCCACAGTTCACGAATCGCACAGTGCACTGCGGTCTCATTGGCATTAATACCGCCAGCACTGAGGTTATCGAGCTTACCCGGATCAATCTGTTTGCTCTCGCTACGCCGACCTAACCAAAGCGTTCCTGTCGAGGTAAAACCATTGATATGAGCTGCTTGACTGCGAAAGCCAAACGTACGAAACGCAGCACGCTCTACCCGAAAATACTCATGACCATCACTTCCATACCACGCAAACTCTTCATTACGCCAAGCGGGGATTAATCCCAGTTGATGCAGACCATTCGCGAGGGCGCGAAGACTATCACTGAGTTGGGCAGGCGGTGCATTCTTTAAAATAATCCGCGTAATATCCATCTGAATATGCGGAAAGGATCCATGTTTTAAGAGATCCTCCACTGCGCTAATCAATGGACGGCTAATATTACCCACATATATTTTTTCAAAGTAGACCGGTAAGCAATCTGAACTTGGATTACGTTTGGCGTTCTGTAGCATTTCTTCGAGAGCGGCCAAGGTACTTGTCGTTAAACTATTCATCTAAATAGTGTATTAGCAAAACAAGGAAAGAGCACCATGAGCCAAACCCACCCCAATACGATGCACGGCGGCCAGATCCTAGCGAATGCCTTGGTACGCCAGGGCGTAGAGATTGCCTTTGGGGTGCCCGGTGAGAGCTTCTTGCCCCTATTGGATGGTTTGGTAGATCATCAGGAGCGCCTACGTTTTATTACCTGCCGGCAAGAGGGTGGCGCAGCCTATATGGCAGAGGCCTATGCCAAGTTGACCGGCAAACCGGGGGTGGTCATGGTGACGCGTGGACCAGGTGCAGCAAACGCCTTAATCGGTGTACATACCGCCTATCAAGACTCAACCCCGATGGTCGTTCTGATTGGTCAAGTAGGAACCGATATGGTGGAGCGCGAGGCCTTCCAAGAAATGGATTACCGCAAGGTCTACTCCGAGTGTTCCAAATGGGTAGGGAGTATTGATCGCACCGATCGGATTGACGAGTTTGTCTCGCACGCCTTTCATCTAGCGCAGTCTGGCCGAAAGGGCCCCGTGGTCTTAGCGCTCCCCGAAGATGTTTTATTTAAAGAGGCACAAGAGAAACCAACCCCAGCAGCACAGATGATTGCAACGGGTCTTGATCAAACACTCTTTGCAAATGCCATGCAGCAATTTGCAAATGCCAAACGACCAATGGTGATTGCGGGTGGTGGATCGTGGACCAAGGCAGCCTGCAATGCGCTCTCAGCCTGGGCCAATCGCGAGCAGGTCCCAGTAGCAACAAGCTTTCGCTCTCAAGATCTACTCGATAACTTGGACCCATGTTTTGCGGGAGACCTAGGCATTGCAGCGAATCCAGCATTAGTAAAGCGTGTACAAGAAGCTGACATGCTCTTAGTAATTGGGGAGCGCTTAGGCGAGATGACCATGGCTGGATACACCGTGCTCACAGTCCCCAAACCACAAATGCCATTGATTCATGTACTACCCAGTCCGGATGAACTGGGCAGGGTGTACTACGCCGATTACCCCATTTGTGCATCACCGCAGGCATTTTGTGATGCACTTAGCAAGATCTTCATGGGACCACAGCTTGAGCGAGTCCAAATGAAAGTAGCACACGATGCTTATCTCGCATTTAGTAAGCCCACCACCATCCCCGGTCCTGTGCAATTAAGTGAAATCGTATCGGCACTACAAAGTCACTTGCCACGCAATGCAATCCTAACGAATGGGGCAGGAAACTTTGCTGCCTTCTTACATCGCTTTTATCCCTATGGGGGATTTAAATCCCAATTAGCGCCTGCTAACGGGTCAATGGGCTATGGACTGCCCGCCGCCATTGCTGCCAAGATCGTTGATCCCACACGCGTTGCTGTCGCGTTCTGCGGCGATGGTGACTTTATGATGAACTGCCAAGAGTTGGCTACCGCCATGCGCTATCAGGCGAAACCGATCGTGATTATTGTGAACAATGGTATGTACGGCACGATCCGTATGCATCAAGAGCGGGAGTACAAGGCGCGGGTCTCAGGCACCGAACTCACCAACCCCAACTTTATTGACTTTGCCAAGAGCTTCTCCATGCCGGCATACCGCGTTGAGAAGACTGAACAATTTGCACTAGCAATACAAGAGGCGCTTAAGAGCCCAGACGGAGCAATCATCGAGATCGTGATTGATCCCGAAGCAATTAGCCCAAGTAAGCGCTTATCAGAACTTGGGCGATAAGAATGAGCTCATGCCTAATACGACTTTTGTAAAAAGGCAAGACCTAAGAACTTTATTTTTATGCAGAGTGTCTATAAATAAATACAGTGAGTTTGGCGCACGACAAGTACGTTCATAACTGCTCAATTTTTCAGCATCCTAGTTCACTCTATACAAAATCAGTACTTAGAAAACAATTCGTACATTTATCCACATTCGCTGTGGATAACTTCAGTTGCATCACAGCAAAAATAAATAAATTCTGCTTGACATGATTTAATTTGAAGGGAGTGGGATTAATCCCAATAGAAACTTTACATGGCTTTAATGGTCCCCCTGCCAGGAGTCGAACCTGGATCTATCGCTTAGGAGGCGATTGCACTATCCATTGTGCTACAGCGGGTTAAAACGAATCACCATCCACACAAAGCCCAAGCTTGATTAGCTAAACCAATCACCACCTCGGGGATGGAGTAGAGCGCAAAAACTAAGGCAAGTGCTACAACTGAAATCACATACCCGAAGCGCTTCTTCCAAGAAGGGCTCGCGTGGGACAGAAATAAATACTTGCTCATCAACTTATTCTACCGAAAGCGTCTGTACGTGCTTGCATCTTAAGCCATTGCGGGACGCACCAAAGGCTCTTCACGGATCGGTAGATTAATGAGGCAAGCAAAGACACCCAAGGCAATTGCAATGCCCCAAACGATTTGATAGGAGCCAGTAAGGTCGTATAAATAGCCCCCAAAATAGGCCCCACAAAAACTACCGAGCTGATGCGAGAAGAACACTACTCCCGAGAGCATCGTGAGGTATTTCACTCCAAAAATTTGTGCCACGATCGCATTGGTCAGTGGAATGGTGGATAGCCAAAGAACTCCCATCACCGCTGCAAACACATAGGTAGTGGTTGCACTAAGCGGAAATAGTAGAAATAAAGTAATGGCTACTGAGCGTGAGATATATATACCCGATAGCAAAAAGCGTTTTGGAAATCGTTGACCCAAGACCCCGGCATAGTAGGTACCAATCACGTTAAATAGGCCAATCAAAGCCAATGCGGTGGTAGCAACCGTTGCACCATTGATCTCTGGGTATTTGAGGGACATGTCTTTGAGATAAGGAGCGAGGTGCAAGGTAATAAAGACCACCTGAAAACCGCATACAAAATAACCCATCATTAAGAACCGAAAATTACGGTTACCCATTGCCTCACTCAGCGCTTGCCGAATTGTTTGATCACCTGCTTGGTTGGCTGTAAAGCCTGTCTCCCGCAGACAAAATGCCAGCGGGATCATGAGTGAGGCAAGTAAGCCCAAATAGATCAGTGCTTCATTAGCACCAAAATTACTGATGAGCCCCTGCTCAAGGGGCATCATTAAGAACTGCCCAAAGGAGCCTGCTGCAGCAGTAATACCCATTGCCCAAACGCGTTTCTCAGGCGATACATTGCGTCCTAAGATGCCGTAGACCACGCTATAGGTTGTCGCTGCTAGGCCAATGCCAATGGCTAAGCCACCTGCAAGATTAAACAGGAATGGATCACTAGTGAGTGCCATCCCAATTAAGCCAAGCCCGTACAAGAAACCACCGATCACCATGATCTTGAATGGGCCATACCGATCGGCCAATGCCCCAGCCACTGGTTGTGCAAAGCCCCACACTAAGTTTTGTAGGGCAATTGCTAAGGCATAGGTCTCGCGACCCCAGCCATTGGCAGAGGTAATGGGTAAATTAAATAAACCAAAGCCATGCCGAATACCCATCGAAAGGGTTACCATCAGACTGCCAAAAATTAGCACTTGCATCAGCGATAAGGAGGGAGTGCGTGTGGTATTCAATCGATGATTCCTTTGGAGCGCAATTGCGCGATCTGTTCATGAGTGTAGTGAAGTGTGGCACTTAATATCTCTTCCGTATGCTCACCCAGTAACGGTGGGGGCATGCGCATGGTAACTGGAGTTTTGGATAAACGCATCGGACTGGCTACAAGTTTCATGGAGCCAGCAGTCGGATGGGGCATATTCAGTTGGATCCCCCGCGCAACAACTTGCTCGTTCTCAAACACCTCTTGTAAATTATTGATGGGACCGCAAGGGACTCCCACCGATTCCAGAAGTGAGATCCACTCCACTTTGGTCTTTTCTTTCACCATCGCCGCAAGTAAGGGAATGAGAGCATCCCGATACTCAATCCGTGCAGGATTGGTCGCAAAGCGTGGATCGTCGGCCAACAATTCGCGATCGCCCGCTTTCACAAAGTGTCTAAATTGACCATCGTTACCAACGGCTACGATGATCCAACTATCAGAGGTTTGGAAGGTTTGATAGGGCACCACATTCGGATGCGCATTGCCCCACCGATGGGGTGATACGCCACTACACAAATAATTACTGGAGATATTGGCGAGCATGGCAACTTGAGTATCAAGCAGTGCCATATCAATGTATTGACCTTCGCCACTGCGATCGCGGTGGATCACCGCAGCCAAAATAGCAGAACTGGCATACATGCCGGTAAAGAGATCGACAATTGCGACCCCTGCTTTTTGAGGACCACCGCCAGGAAGATGATCGGCTTCACCCGTAATACTCATGAACCCACCCATACCTTGCAATATGAAATCGTAGCCTGCACGGTGTTGATACGGACCGGTTTGTCCAAAGCCGGTGATGGAGCAATAAATTAAATTGGGTTTAATCGCTCTCAGACTTTCGTAATCCAAACCGTACTTTGCCAGCTGCCCCACTTTGTAGTTCTCGATCACCACGTCAGACTGTTCAACAAGACCACGCACAATCTCTTGACCCTCAGGTGTGCTGATATCGAGGGTGATGGATTTCTTATTACGATTAATCGAGATGTAATAGGCAGACTCGCTTGTATCCTTACCTAATGGATCTTTCGCAAAGGGAGGGCCCCAGTGGCGGGTGTCGTCTCCACTCTTGGGACGCTCCACTTTAATCACCTCAGCCCCTAAATCGGCTAAGTTCTGTGCACACCACGGACCGGCCAAAACGCGGCTGAGATCAAGAACACGAATATGACTGAGAGCACCCATAACCCTTATTTTCCCATGCTTTAGCCCCCGACTCTGAGTTATGACTACAATTTCTGCGCATGGCTACTCGTAAAACTGCTCAGTACAGCGAATCCTCTATCAAAGTCTTAAAGGGCTTGGAGCCGGTGCGTCAACGTCCTGGGATGTATACCCGGACCGATAATCCATTGCACATTATTCAAGAGGTGCTCGATAACGCCTCAGACGAAGCTCTCGGTGGCTATGGCAAGGAAGTGCTTGTTACCTTACACACCGATGGCAGTGTGAGCATCGAAGATGATGGCCGTGGTATTCCAGTAGGGATCCATTCACAAGAAAAGAAACCAGTAGTTGAGATTGTGTTTACCCAACTGCATGCGGGAGGCAAGTTTGAGAAGGGTGCTGGTGGTGCCTATGCATTCTCAGGCGGTCTGCATGGCGTGGGCGTATCGGTCACCAATGCACTCTCCAAACGACTCGAGGTCACGGTTTGGCGTGAACAACAGGTATCCACCATTACCTTTGCCGATGGCGATGTGATCGAGAAACTCAAATCCAAAGCTACCACCAAAGGTGATAAAGCGCATGGCACTAAAGTGCGCGCGTGGCCCAACCCTAAATATTTTGATAGTGCACAAATTCCGCTAGCCGATCTTGAGCGACTCTTACGTTCCAAGGCGGTCTTATTGCCAGGAGTGAAGGTCACCCTAGTTCACGAAAAGAATGGTCAAAGCCAATCCTGGCTCTATGCTCAAGGACTCAAGGGCTACTTGGATGAGTCTCTGGCTCAAGGGGGCCATAGTGCGCCCGTCATTCCAGCCTTTGAGGGCGAGCACTACGCCTCGGGTGCTGGCGAGGAAGAGTCCTTTGCCGAGGGCGAAGGTGCTGCGTGGGTAGTGAGTTGGACCGAAGATGGCGCTCCCGTGCGTGAGAGTTACGTGAACTTGATTCCTACACCAGCGGGTGGAACACACGAAAGTGGACTACGTGAAGGACTCTTTAATGCAGTGAAGAGCTTTGTAGAGATCCACGCGCTGCAACCCAAAGGTGTGAAGCTCATGCCAGAGGATGTCTTTGCTCGTGCCTCATTTATTTTGTCTGCCAAAGTATTGGACCCACAGTTTCAAGGGCAAATTAAGGAGCGCTTGAACTCCAGGGATGCCGTACGCTTGGTCTCGGGTTTTGTGAAGTCAGCCTTGGAGTTGTGGTTAAACCAGCATGTGGATTACGGCCGCACCCTCGCTGAGCTTGTGATTAAGCAAGCGCAAGCAAGGACCCGAGCAGGCCAAAAGGTGGAAAAGAAAAAATCCTCGGGGGTTGCGGTACTGCCTGGTAAGCTAACCGATTGTGAGAGCCAAGACATTGCTCTTAATGAACTCTTCTTAGTCGAGGGAGACTCAGCCGGTGGCTCAGCAAAAATGGGTCGCAATAAAGAATATCAAGCCATCCTGCCTCTACGCGGTAAGGTACTAAACACCTGGGAGACCGAGCGTGATCGGCTCTTTGCCAATAATGAGGTGCATGATATTGCGGTAGCGATTGGGGTTGATCCGCACGGACCGACCGATGAGCCCAATCTCAGCAATTTGCGCTATGGCAAGATCTGTATCCTCTCGGATGCGGATGTGGATGGCTCGCATATTCAAGTTCTCCTACTCACACTCTTTTATAAACACTTTCCAAGACTGATTGAGAATGGCAATGTGTATATCGCTAGACCACCCTTGTTTAGGGTTGATGCGCCCGCGCGTGGCAAGAAGCCTGCACAAAAGATTTATGCGCTCGATGAAAGCGAGTTGATTGCAATTGAAGATAAGTTACGCAAAGATGGCGTACGCGATGGTGCATGGCAGATCTCACGTTTTAAGGGCTTGGGTGAGATGAGTGCCGAGCAGTTGTGGGACACCACTTTAAATCCAGATACTCGCAGACTTCTTCCTATGAGTTTGGGAGAGATGAGTGAGAGCGATACGATTAAAACGATGGATATGTTGATGGGTAAATCAGAGTCAGGTGCCAGACGCGATTGGTTAGAAGAGCGCGGCAACGAGGTCGAGGCCGATATTTAGGATCCATCATGCCCAGTAAAAAACCAAGCCCCATTTCTAAAAATAGCAAGAGTAAGAAAGTCTCTGATCAGGGTGATCTATTTGCCATGGTCGATGAGCGCCCCCCTAAAAAAATCACTCTAGCAGACGAAGCTCTTTCATTGGGAGTCTATGCGGAACGCGCGTATCTAGATTACGCCATTAGCGTGGTCAAGGGCAGGGCTCTTCCTGAGGTTGCCGATGGGCAAAAGCCTGTGCAGCGCCGCATTCTGTTCTCGATGAACGAGATGGGGCTGCGTGCGGATGCCAAACCAGTGAAGAGTGCGCGAGTGGTTGGTGATGTCTTAGGCAAATTCCATCCGCATGGTGATCAATCGGCATACGATGCACTCGTACGACTCGCACAAGATTTTTCCTTACGTTACCCGTTGATTGATGGACAGGGTAATTTTGGTTCACGCGATGGCGATGGCGCAGCGGCGATGCGTTACACCGAAGCGCGTTTAACCAAAATTGCTAATTTACTGTTAGCCGAGATCGATGAGGGTACGGTTGATTTTGTACCGAACTACGACGGCTCATTCAAAGAACCTAAACTGCTACCAGCACGCCTTCCCTTTGTATTGCTTAATGGCGCATCGGGTATTGCGGTAGGGATGGCGACTGAGATTCCATCGCACAATCTTCGCGAAGTTGCAGCAGCTACCATTGCCTTAATGAAGTCCGCTAAAACAAGTACAGCGGATTTACTCAAACTCATACCTGGACCAGATTTTCCGGGTGGCGGGCAGATTATTTCCTCGGCGAGTGAGATCGCCCAAATTTATGAGAACGGCCGCGGGTCTATTAAAGTGCGTGCCCGTTGGAGCATTGAAGAGTTGGCGCGTGGGCAATGGCAGGTTGTCGTTAATGAGTTACCACCTGCTACCTCCACACAGAAGGTCTTGCAAGAGATTGAAGAGCTCACCAACCCGAAGGTGAAATTAGGTAAGAAGTCCTTAAGTGCTGAACAAATTAATCTTAGACAAACCATCCTCAATGTCTTAGATAGCGTTCGCGATGAGTCAACTCGTGGCGCTCCTGTCCGCCTCGTCTTTGAACCAAAGAGCAAGAACATTGAGCAACATGAGTTTGTCACACTGCTCTTAGCCCACACTTCCTTAGAGTCCAACGCCTCGATCAATCTCGTGATGATTGGGAACGATGGTCGACCCCGACAAAAGGGCCTCAAGGAGATCTTGAGCGAGTGGATTGAATTCAGAGTAGGAACGGTCACGCGGCGCACGACCCATCGTCTTGGTAAGGTCAAAGATCGCATGCATATTTTGGAAGGACGCAAGATCGTCTTCCTTAATATTGATAAGGTAATTAAGTTGATTCGGAACAGCGATGAGCCTAAACCGGATCTGATGAAAGCCTTTAAATTGAGTGAGCGCCAAGCCGAAGATATTTTGGAGATTCGTCTGCGTCAGCTCGCTAGATTAGAAGGCATTAAGATCGAACAAGAACTCAAAGAACTCAAAGGGCAAAAAACAGAGTTGGATGAGCTCCTCAACAATGAGTCCTCGCTTCGCAAGCACATCATTAAAGAGATTGAGGCTGATGCGAAGGACTTTGGTGACCAGCGCCGCACCCTGATGAAGCAAGACGAGCGCGCAGTGGCAGAGGTCAAGGTGATTGATGAGCCGGTTACGGTCATCGTCTCGCAAAAAGGATGGGTGCGCGTTCGCCAAGGCCATGAGCATGACTCGCAACAGTTCACGTTTAAGGCAGGCGATGCTCTGTATGACACCTTTGAGTGCCGTACTGTCGATCAGATGCTGGGCTTTGGTACCGATGGCCGGGTTTATACCGTTTCGGTGAGTGAGTTACCAGGAGCGCGCGGTGATGGTTCGCCATTAACGAGCTTTGTTAATCTTGCCCCCGGGTCGCAGATGGTGGCCTATTACGCAGGGCATGCCGATGATCTGGTCTTGATCTCGACCAAAGGCGGTAATGGTTTCTTGGCGAATGTGGCGGATATGTTTACTCGTAATAAGGCTGGTAAATCGTTTGTGGGCTTAGACAAAAAAATGCAGGGTGACGCACCGCTTGGAGCAGCCAAAGTAGTGGAGGGGATGCGACAGGTTGCTTGTCTCTCCGAAAATGGTCGCTTGTTAGTATTCCCACTTGATGAACTCAAACGCTTACCAACCGGTGGCAAAGGTGTCATCTTGATGGGGCTTGATGCCAAAGAGTTCTTGAGATCCGCAATCGCATTTGGAGCAGAAGGGGCTAGCTATAGTGGTCTTGGCAGGGGTGGCAAACCAACCGACACTATCCTAGATGCAAAAGCATTGAAGGGATTTGCTGGCAACCGAGCACGTAAAGGCCATCTGGTAGAGCCGCGACTCAAAGAAGCAAGACTGAAGACGAACTAAGTATTAATTTAGGATATTGGTTCTGATAAGATTGCACACTTATCGGTTGAGGGAAATATGCTCGTTTTACGAAAACCAAAAAAGCAGATTCGCGCAGGTTGGGCTAAAGATGCAATGGCAGTTACTTCATCTAAACAAAATTCACTTGTGTTAGGTGACTTTGTCAATGATGCTGACGAAGATTGGTATTGGTGACATAAATTACACGTTTCGAAATGAAGAAATTAAATCCTGCCTAAAAATATATGCCCTATAAAATCTTACTACTCGGAGCCTCCTATGGCTCTCTCTTGGCCTCAAAACTTTTATATGGCGGCCACCATATCCACTTAGTGTGTTTACCTGAAGAGGCTGCACTGATTAATAAAGAGGGCTTTAAGGTTCGACTCCCAATCCGTGGTCGTACGGAACCCGTTTTACTGGAGTCACGATTGCTCCCAGGTCGCGTTACTGCTGGACCTGCTGAGGGGAATGATCTAAGCCAATATGACTTGGTAGGACTTTGCATGCAAGAACCACAATACCGTTCTGCTGGAGTTCGGGAGTTGATGGACGCAATTGGTCGCTCGGGCTTACCTTGTATGTCCATCATGAACATGCCACCATTGCCTTTCATTAAGCGCATACCTGGCTTGGAATACAAATCGCTTGAATCTGCGTATACCGATGCGAGGATCTGGGACTCGTTTGATCCAGCCAATCTGACCCTCAATAGCCCAGATCCTCAGGCCATACGTCCACAAGGTGAGCAGGCAAATTTCTTGCAAGTTACCCTGCCAACTAATTTCAAGTGCGCTACTTTTGACAATGATCGCTATAACACCATACTGCGCCAACTAGAAGCGGATGTCGCTAATGCCCGTTTTGAGACACCAGAAGGAAAAATTGAACTCCCGGTCAAATTAAAGGTGCATGACTCCTTGTTTGTGCCATTGGCTAAATGGTCGATGTTATTAGCTGGGAATTACCGCTGCATTACTGAAGATGGAATGCGTAATACTCAAGATGCAGTTCATGCCAATATCGAGGAGTCGCGTTCGGTTTATAACTTTGTGTTTGATATGTGTGTAGCACTTGGCGCTCAGCCAAACGACTTGGTTCCTTTTGAGAAATATGCAGCTGCTGCACAGTCACTCTCACGCCCAGCATCTGCTGCTAGAGCCCTACAAAATGGAGCGCCCAATATTGAACGGGCTGATAAATTGGTCCAGTTAATTGCCCGCTCAAAGGGAATGAGTCACCCTGCCATTGATGCCCAAGTGGCATTAGTAGATCGACGACTTGAAATCAATCGTAAAAAACTAGCAGGATAAAGCCTTATACCGACGAAGTTGCGTAGGATTATTCACTTAATGGATCTCAGGATCTGTTCCAGATTGCTCTTGGTGCGACGTTTCTAAAAAGTCAAAGTCACAACCTTGATCGGCCTGCAAGACATGCGCACTGTACATCTTGCCAAAGCCACGATCAAATTTCTTGAGAGGGGCTTGCCAGGCTTGCTTTCGTTTGGTCATTTCTGCGTCTGAGATTAAGACATTGAGTTTGCGCGCTGGCACATCCAACTCAATCAAATCACCATCCCTGACTAAAGCCAATGGCCCGCCAACATAAGACTCTGGAGCCACATGCAAGACACAGGCGCCGTAACTGGTACCACTCATGCGGGCATCGGAGATGCGCACCATATCGCGCACACCTTGCTTGAGCAGTTTTTGCGGAATGGGTAATTGACCCCACTCAGGCATTCCTGGGGCACCCAAGGGACCCGCGTTTTGCAACACAATTACCGAGTCTTTGTCGACATCCAGCTGTGGGTCATCAATGCGTGCGGAGAGGTCATCGTAGTTCTTAAATACCACCGCCTTGCCAGTATGTTTGAGAAGATGCGATTCAGCAGCAGGCGGTTTGATGACCGCGCCATCGGGTGCAAGGTTACCCTTGAGGATCGCCAAGCTATCGCTGGCTACTAAAGGGTTATCCAGCGAGCGGATAACCTCGGGCTTAAACACTTTCGCTTCTGAAATCAATTCACCTAAGGATTTACCATCTACAGTTTGCTGCGTGAGATCTAATAAGGGCGATAGTTGTTTTAAGAGTGCTCGTAAACCACCCGCATAATAAAAATCTTCCATCAGATACTCGCCGGCAGGTCGAAGGTTGGCCAGAACTGGAACCTTACGAGCTAGCGCATCGATATGATCGAGCGTTAATGGAAAGCCAGCACGGCGCGACACGGCAATCATATGTACGACCGAGTTGGTAGAACCTGCGAGCGCTAAGACCGTACTCATGGCATTGTCAAAAGATGCCTTGGTCAAAATATCAGAGGGTTTGAGATCTTCCCAGGCCATTTCCACAATACGCCGTCCGGTCATGCTAGCCATCTGAGAATGACGCGAGTCGGATGCCGGAATCGAGGCAAAGCCTGAGAGCGATAAACCCAAGGCCTCAGTGGCGCTCGTCATGGTGGAGGCGGTTCCCATGGTCATGCAGTGACCGGGTGAGCGTGCAATCCCGTTTTCAATATTCCGCCAATCGTTCTCGGTAATATTGCCCGCCCGTAACTCTGCCCAATATTTCCAAGTATCGCTACCGCTTCCCAAGTAATTACCTTGGTAATCACCGCGCAACATCGGACCAGCGGGCAAGAAGATGGTAGGTAAGTTCATGCTAATCGCACCCATGAGAAGTGCGGGAGTGGTCTTATCGCAACCACCCATTAAGACGCACGCATCTGCTGGATAGGAGCGCAATAATTCTTCGGTCTCCATGGCTAATAAATTGCGATAGAGCATGGTGGTAGGTTTTTGGAAAGGCTCAGATAGTGACATCGCTGGCATTTCTACAGGAAAGCCGCCCGCTTGCCATACCCCCCGTTTTACTTCCTCAGCCCGTTGCCGAAAATGACCATGGCAAGGATTAATGTCGCTCCAAGTATTGATGATGGCAATTACAGGTTTTCCCGCATAGTCTTGGCGGGTATATCCCATTTGCGCAGTCCGCGACCGGTGACCAAAGCTGCGGAGATCTTTAACTCCATACCAGCGATGACTTCGTAACTCTTCGGGCTTTTTTAACTTGCGAGTAGACATAGATATCCGTAATGAGCGATAGGTGATGATTTAATATACACGAGAACCTAAATTCATTAAAACAATAGAACCTCTCACCACCATGCCCGTTATTACACACCAAGAATTAGAAAAACAGATCACAAAAATAGTTCAGGCAATGGGAAGTAGCCTAGCCGAAGCTAAAACAGTGGCTCATAACTTAGTGCTTGCCAATCTCAAAGGACACGACTCGCATGGCGTAGGAATGATTCCGAGATATGTGGAGGCATTTCTAGAGGGAGTGCTCAAAATTAATCAAGGATGTCAGGTGCGCAGTGATCTTGGTTCATTGCTTGTGCTCGATGCTCAGCAGGGCTATGGTCAAGTGGTGGGAGAAGAAGCAATGCAACTGGGTATTGAGCGTGCTCATAAGCACGGTAGTTGCATCGTATCTTTATCTAACGCCCATCACCTCGGACGGATTGGTCACTTTGCCGAGATTGTAGCTAGTCAAGGTTTGGTATCGATTCATTTAGTAAATGTTCGCTCTTTACCTGTAGTGGCTGTTTGGGGTGGAGGTGATGGACGCCATGGCACTAACCCTTTTTGTATCGGTGTGCCGATTAAAAACAATGCACCATTCATCTTAGACTTTGCAACTAGTCGAGTTGCTCAAGGAAAGATGCGCGTGGCCTTTAACCAAGGTAAAACCATGGAGCCAGGATATTTGATTGATCCGCAAGGGCGACCCACACAAGATCCTGGTGTCGTGGTCAAACCCAATGCGGATGGCAAGATGGGCGCCTTGATGCCTTTTGGTGAACACAAAGGGTCAGGCCTTGCAATTGCTTGCGAGTTATTGGCGGGAGCATTAACAGGAAGTGGGACCTGGAAACCAAGACCCAAAAAGAGTCGAGCTATTTGGAATGGCATGCTTAGTATCTTGATTAATCCACAGAGTACGAATACTCAAGAACAATTTGACACAGAAGTAGCATCTTTCGTTTCATGGGTCAAACAAAGTCCAGCAGCACATCCATCAAGCCCCGTCCAAATAGCGGGTGAACCAGAGTTGCTGATCATGCAAACTAGAATGAAACAGGGTATCGAGATCGATGATCAGACCTGGACTGATATTGTTCATGCTGCAAAGCAGTTTGATGTACCCATTAATAAATAGGATCTGATATGCCAAGTAATGATTTATGTTTTTTGGGGGCGTGTGAGCAGGAGCAGTTGATTCGTTCCAAAAAAATTAGTGTGACCCAATTAATTACGGCCCATCTTGATCAAGTTGAGCGCTTTAATCCAACACTCAATGCGATTGTTACCCTGACTGCCGAGAGTGCCTTGCAAGCTGCTAAAGAGGCGGATGCACAATTGGCGAGACAGGATGCGATCGGTGCTTTACATGGTCTGCCAGTAGCGCATAAAGATTTATTTCTGACCAAAGGCGTGAAGACCACCTTTGGCTCACCTATCTACAAAGACAATATTCCGCAGGTGGACTCATTACCCGTAGAGCGGCAGAAGAATGCCGGAGCGATTAGTTTAGGTAAAACCAATACCCCAGAGTTTGGCGCCGGTAGTCAAACATTTAATTCGGTCTTTGGTACTACATTAAATCCTTATGACCTTACTAAAACTTGTGGTGGGTCATCGGGTGGTGGCGCAGTAGCCTTGGCAACGGGGATGGTTGCCCTAGCCGATGGAACCGATTTAGGTGGATCGCTACGTAACCCCGCTAACTTTTGTAATTTAGTTGGCATGCGCCCATCGGTTGGGCGTGTACCAACGTGGCCTGAGCAATTGGGTTGGTATACCATGAGTGTGGCTGGACCCATGGCGCGTAGCGTAGAGGATCTGGCACTCATGATGTCTGTGTTGTCAGGACCCGATGATCGCTCTCCGATTGCACTGGAGTCCCCAGGTTCTATCTTTAATATACCTCTTCAACGTAACCTCAAAGGATGTAAAGTTGCATACAGCGAGGATTTGGGTGGCTTGCCCCTAGAGCCCGAAGTACGAACGGTCATGCGAGCAGCTCGAGAAGTATTTGAACGCTTGGGCTGTGATGTAATCGATGACGAGATTGATCTAAGCGAAGCCGGTGAGATATTTATGATGTGGCGGGCGTGGCGAACCGAGTTACGAATTGCACCGTTATTAACCTCACATAAAGATCAACTCAAAGATACCGTGATTTGGAATGCAGAGCAGGGCGTAGGCCTCACTGGACCCCAGATGGCTCGGGCAGAGGCTAAACGTACTGAGATCTACCATCGGATGCGCGAGTTTATGAACACTTATGAGTTCTTTGTGTTGCCGGTGAACCAAGTCGTGCCATTCTCGGTGGATCTGGATTACCCCCGTGAAATTAATGGGGTCAAAATGGAAACCTATATTGATTGGCAAAAGACCGCTTACTTTATTAGTGCGATGGGGAACCCTGCAATCTCAGTGCCTGCGGGTTTTACCGATTCGGGTTTACCTGTAGGAGTGCAAATCGTTGGAGGCCACCGCCAAGACCTTGCAGTCTTGCAAATGGCGTACGCTTTTGAGCAAGTAACCCAATTTAGCCTACAACGCCCTGCTATTTGTACGGTTGCTTAAATTAAAAATTCAATAAATAATGGCTTAAAGTAGTGGCAGTACACCATTAAAAAAACTAGGAGACCTTACCATGCGTTATCACCATAAGCTCGTGCTTGGCGTATTTGCCTTTTTGACCGCCATCGGTTCAGCCTGGGCTCAGCAGTATCCCGATCGTGCAATTAAATGGATTGTGCCGTATCCACCGGCGGGCACTACCGATGTGATCGCTCGGATTATTGCACCACCCTTAAGTGAGATACTAGGTCAACAAGTGATTGTTGAGAACCGAGCTGGCGGTGGCAATAATATTGGTGTGGATGCAGTTATTAAATCACCGCCCGATGGGTACACCATGCTTTTGGTTAATCCTGCCAACGGGATTAATGCAACTCTCTATAAAAGTTTGCCATTCAACTTCATCCGCGACATTGCTCCGGTTGCAGGAATTATTCGTTCTCCCAATGTGATGGTCGTGCCACCCAGTTTTCCAGCTAATAACGTGGCGGAGTTTCTAGCGTATTGTAAAAATAATGTCAGCAAAATTAATATGGCTTCGTCTGGAAGTGGTACGTCTGTGCATATGTCGGGCGAACTCTTTAAGTCGATGACCAATTGCAATATGTTGCACGTTCCCTATAAGGGGGCTGGCCCCGCATTAGTGGATCTCATGGGCAATCAAGTGCAAGTGCTTTTTGATAACTTACCATCCTCGGCTGGGCATATTAAGTCAGGTCGTCTGAAGGCCTTGGCCGTGACTTCGGAAAAGCGTGAGCCATCCTTGCCCAATGTGCCAACCGTGGGTGAGACCATCCCCGGATACGAAGCGACCGCTTGGTTTGGTGTTGGAATGCCACGCGGCACTCCACCTGACATCATTAATAAGATGAACGCTGCGATTAATAAGGTGATGAGCAATCCAAAAATTCGGGAGCGCTTAGCGGATTTAGGCGGAGTGCCTATTACCGGAACCCCAGCTGATTTTGGCAAGATCATTCAGGCCGAGACCGATAAATGGGCCAAGGTCGTGAAGTTCTCTGGAGCATCTGCCGAGTAATACACACTACTCGCACAATAAACTTGTTACAGTAGGGCCGATGCATCTATCGGCCCTTACTGCTTTTTATCTTACGACCGCTGCCCTGATGTGGGCAGGTAATGCCGTTGTGGGCAAGATTTTGGTGCAATCCAGTTCACCCGTTTTGCTCAATACCATTCGCTGGGGAGTAACTGCACTCATTCTGCTGCCTTTTGCATGGGGTGTGTTTAAAGGTAGCAGCCCTTTGTGGGGACAAACCAAGCGTTTTTTGCTCTTGAGTCTTTTTGGGGTCGGTAGTTATAACATCTTACTTTACCTAGCTCTCCAAAGCTCAACACCCATTAATGTCACCTTAATTGGTGCAAGTATGCCGATTTGGGCCATTGTGATTGGAGCCCTATTTTATAAGGAATCTTCACACGCAAAACAAATCATTGGTGCGCTGATTTCTCTTGTTGGTGTATCGATTGTGATTGTTCGGGGTGAGCTTGAGCGTTTAATTGAGATTGAGTTTGTTGTGGGCGATCTATATATGGTCCTTGCCACTATATTATGGGGCGCTTATAGCTGGATGCTAAGCCATCCAAAAGAGAGTACCGAGCGCACTTGGCCATGGAGCTATTTTTTATTAGCTCAGGTAGGTTTTGGCTTTTGTTGGTCTATCGGTTTTGCAGTGACCGAGTGGCAACTCGAGTACAGCCACTTCACATGGTCGTGGCCAACCGTCCTCATGATCCTCTTTGTCATCATCGGCCCATCTTTGATTGCCTATCGCTGTTGGGGGCTTGGTGTTAATGGGGCAGGGGCTACGGTGGCGACATTCTTCACAAACCTAATCCCACTCTTTACCGCAATTCTTTCAACCTTGCTCCTGCAAAAACCCCCAGAGTTATTTCAGGGGGTTGCCTTTGCGCTGATCTTGATTGGCATTTATTTATCGATTCAGAAAAAGAAACGTATCTAACTAAAAATTGATTTAGCCTCAGCTAGACATACGCTAACCAACGCCCCAAACCAATCACACTGGCCCAGCCAACTAAAGAGATCACTGCTTGGGCTTTTGTAACAGGATTTATTACTACACGCATCCGTAATAAAGTAGCATTTGCTATTAAAAGAAAGATCAAACACATCTTCAGGATAAATAAGCGTGAGGCAATGAGATCGGCAGCATGCGTAATAAAAAGCATCGAGCCAGTTAATACAGCTAAGAAAAATCCGATTACAGATACTGCGATTCCTAAACGCGAGAGAGCAGAGTAATCAAGAGCCTTGCCTAGACCCAAGACTCGTAAATCCATGATTACTACGCTTCCAAAGAGCATGCCAATGCCCCAAATATGAACAGTTTCAACAGTGGGGTAAAGCCAAGTTGAGTATTTCATGGCCTGAGCTAACCAAACACTCTCCAAGGCCACTAAGGGAGTGTTCACCGTAACTCGATCGTTTTGTTATTCACCATGATTCGCTCAGCCCGCATCTCATTGAGTTTGGTGCGATTAATGTAGCCCTCAACGCTCACTTGCGAACCAGCGGTAATATCAGACTTTGACAATCCCCGATTTTCCATGCGAAAGGGTGGCGCCAATATCACTATCCATTCTTTACCATCAGCATCAAACTTAATAAAACCATGCGGGTGTTCATAGCCATTTTGTGTGACCTTACCTGAGAGCTTCACTAATTTATTTTGCTCATACTCTGACCACCCGTGGTGAGCTTTAACGGTTAAACTAAATAATGCGATAGAGAAAAGACCAAAAATTAGAAGTAACTTAAATATTTTCATACCATTTTTTCTGAAATTATTTACAAACGATTGTATGACAAAATAGATCAAAATAATTCATAAAAATTAGCCATTCTTTTATCTACTCACTATTCATGATTCCATATCATTTTTGGCCTCCATTAAGCGAGATTGTCACTCAAGTAAAAAGTGGCACCATAACGGCACGCTCTCAAGTGGTGAAGGCTCTTGATTTAGCGAAAAATGAAATATTGGGTTCTAACGTTTCTCCAACTTTTATTAGTTTGCATTCTGCGGAAGCATTGTTCTTGGCTGATAGGATTGATTCTCAAATTGCACGGGGTGAAGCAGTTGGGGATTTAGCTGGTATTCCGATTGCAGTCAAAGATAATATTGATTGGGCTGGATTAATAACATCAGCAGGAAGTCCTAGGGCATATTCTAAAAAGGCTTTACAGACAGCGCCAGTTCTTCAGAAACTAATTGACCGCGGTGCCATTCCAATTGGTAAAACAAATTTAAATGAGTGGGCAGTTGGTTTGACGGGTGAAAGCGTTCACTATGGTGATGTAATAAATCCCTATTTAGACGACTGTCTTTCTGGCGGTTCATCGAGCGGAAGTGCTAGGGCTGTTGCTATGGGAATTGTCCCTGCCGCTCTTGGCTCCGATACAGGGGGATCGATTCGAATGCCAGCTGCCTGGTGTGGCATCGTTGGGCTTCGACCTTCCTCGAACTCGTTTTCACTCGATGGAGTGGTTCCCCGTTCGCGAACTCTAGATGTTGTAGGGCCCCTAACCAAGACATTGGATGATTGCGCTTATTTTTTAGGAGATCTTTTTTTACCGAATGCAAAGCAATCTTCCATTTCCCAAGGTAATGATCTAATTCGAATCGGTTGGGACCCAGAATTATTAAGAGTTTTAAGCACAGATGTACGCGCTGCCTTTACACAATGGATGAATACCCTGCAACATTCTCAGCGAGTTTTTTTTGTGGAGCAACAGTGGCCCAGTCTTGATCTTGCAACACAAAATGCCCTTGTTGTATTACAAAAGGAGTTTTACGACGATTTTCTTCTCATGTGCGGAGACGTAGATAATTTTTCATCTTGTTTAGGCAATCCTGTACTAAACGAGTTGCGTAACTCCAAAAATCTGAAATCAGCTGATTTGGATCAAGCCCTTTCAGCACTCCGTCGTTTTGCCGCTTATTTTGAAGAAGCATTCGATGCACCAAATAAAGAAGTCGATTTATTTGCTGTAGGGCTTACTCCTTGTGGCCCTGTCGTACAAAAGGATTTACCTAATGCGGCCAAGCCCCTTCGAGAGCTAAGCTTAGCAATGGGGGCAACAGGTTTGCCAATATTAGGGATACCCCTAATAGCTGGTGTGTATTCCGCCGAGAGTTTGGCAGGCGTTCAGTTAATTGGACGCAAACATCATGAGCATCAGTTGATTTCTGTGGTAAAAAGATTGAAGAAAGTAAATAACTGACGTTTTTTTAAATAGCGATACAAACTTAGATGCACCTCCTATGCGCTTGTATGCACTTTAATGAAGCACATTTACTAGGTAGAGAATTAGATACTCATTAATATCGTAGGTAGATTTTTAAATTTAATGTATTGGAGACTTTTATGAATATTGTTAGACGTTCCTTCCTCCAGATTGCGGCTCCAGTTGGTCTCGCAATTTCAGTAGGTTTTTTCACCCCAGCCGCTGAGGCGCAAGCGCAAAAAACCTTGAAATTTATAGCCCAGGCTGATCTAAGGATTTTGGATCCGATTGCAACAACGGCCTACATCACTCGTAATCACGGCTACATGGTGTATGACACTTTATTTGCTATGGATAGTAAATTTGAGATCAAGCCGCAGATGGTAGATAAATTTACGGTCAGCGCAGATAAAAAAACCTACACTTTTACACTACGTGATGGACTCAAATTTCATGATGGTGCTCCTGTTCGCTCAGCTGACGTAATTGCATCGCTAGATCGTTGGGCAAAAAGGGACGGTTTGGGACAGAAATTGGCTGATGCAACCGAATCATGGTCCGCTACCAACGATAAAACCTTCGTATTGAAACTGAAAAAGCCTTTTGCTTTCGTTTTAGATGCTTTGGGTAAACCATCCTCTAATGTTCCTTTTATCATGCCCGAGCGCATTGCAAAGACGGATGCTTTTACGAATATTACTGATCCAACTGGCTCCGGCCCCTTTAAGATGCTTAAAGATGAGTGGGTCCCTGGTAGCAAAGTGATTTATGTGAAGAATAAGGATTATGTTCCTCGTAAAGAGGCCCCATCTTGGGCTTCAGGCGGCAAAGTTGTAAAGGTGGATCGTGTTGAATGGCTCTACATTCCCGATTCTGCTACAGCAGCAAATGCCATTAGCAATGGTGAGGCAGATTGGTGGGAACAAATGCCGCCAGATTTAATACCTTTGCTTGCTAAAAATAAGAGTGTCAAAGTAGATAATATTGATCCACTAGGTTCAATGGGCATGATCCGTTTTAATTTTTTGCATGCACCATTTAACAACGAGAAGATGCGTCGTGCAGTGGCAATGGTTTTAAACCAGCAAGATTATGTCCTTGGCATTGCAGGTAATCCAAAAAATGGTAAACCTTGTGCCTCTTACTTTACATGCGATACACCTCTAGCAAGCACAGTAGGCTCGACATTATTAACTGGTAAGCGTGATTTTGACGCTGCTAAGGCACTTATTAAAGAATCTGGTTATAAAGGTGAAAAGATTGTCATCATTTCTGCAACGGACCAGCCAATTGTTCAGTCGCAATCCCTCTTAACGACTGAATTATTACGTAAACTCGGTTTAAATGTGGAATTACAGGCTGGCGATTGGGGCACATTAATCACGCGCCGCACTTCCAAGGAGCCAGTCGATAAGGGCGGTTGGTCAATATTCCATACATGGTTAGTCGGACCCGATCTTCTGAACCCAGCGGTGAATTTTGCAATTCGTGGTAACGGTGATAAAGCTTGGTTTGGTTGGCCTACAGACCCAAAACTGGAGTCCTTACGCGAAGCATTCTTTGAGGCTCCAAATGCTGCTGCAGCTAAAAAAGCAGCCGAGGCTGTTCAAGCCCGTGCCTTTGAGTTCTTGCCATACGTACCCACTGCGCAATTTATCTTGCCTACGGCGTATCGCACCAATCTCTCAGGCATCATCGTTGCACCAATGGCATTTTTATGGAACGTGGAGAAAAAATAGTTCTGCCACTTTCAATGTGATTGGAGTTAGTATTTGTTTTCTTACATAGTAAGACGTTTAGGCGCAACGGTGGTCGTAATGGCTGTCGTTGCGTTTATTGTTTTCTCATTGCTGTATTTAACGCCTGGTGATCCTGCTGCCGTAATCGCTGGCGATGTAGCAACTGATGATGACATCAAGCGTATACGGCAATCGCTCGGTCTAGATCAGCCCTTTATAGTTCGTTTTGGTACCTGGGTTTGGAGCCTTTTTCATGGAGATTTAGGTATTTCCATCTTTACCAATTTACCGGTGACAAAGTTAATTGCCCAAAGGGTAGAGCCGACCATATCCTTAACTATTTGCACATTAATTGTGGCAATTATTACTTCTGTACCATTGGGCGCAATTGCCGCTGCTCGCGCAGAAAGTAAAACAGACAGAGCGATTATGGGATTTTCGGTGCTCGGTTTTTCCTTGCCTGTATTTGTACTAGCCTATTTGTTAATCTTATTATTTTCGCTTCAATTACAAATTTTGCCAGTTCAGGGATACCGGCCTATTGCTGATGGTATATGGCCTTGGTTAAAGCATTTAATTCTTCCCAGTCTCGCACTTGGAACCGTCTATGCTGCCTTAATTACACGCATAACACGTGCCAGTGTTCTAGATGTCCTTGCACAAGATTATATTCGTACCGCTCAAGCTAAAGGGTTAGCAGAGCATAATATTCTGATTCATCACGCACTTAAGAATGCTGCCATCCCGATTATTACAATTATTGGTATTGGAATCGGGTTATTGATTTCAGGAGCAGTTGTAACCGAAACAGTATTTGCGATTCCTGGCATTGGGCGTTTAACAGTCGATGCTATTCTGCGGCGTGACTATCCTGTGATTCAAGGTGTCATTTTAATTTTCTCAGCAACATATGTAATTATTAATTTGCTAATTGACTTATCATATGTTTTTTTTGATCCGCGTATTCGTTATTAAGTTCTAATAGAAAAGTTCTAATTTGAATACACCATCACTTTTTTCAACAGGCTCTTACTTTTCTATTGCTAATTGGTGGTCTTTTGCCAGCGTTAGAATTCCTGCTCTATATAAACGTTACCCGTTTGCAGTTTTAGGAGCTTTTATTCTTATAGCGATGATTTTTATTGCTTTATTTGCACCTTTTTTGTGGACGGTGGATCCGCAGGCAGTAACACCTCTTAATCGATTAAAGCAACCCAGCAGTGAATTTTGGTTTGGAACTGACGCGCTTGGCCGTGATGTATATAGCCGTGTTATGTACGGGGCACGCGTGTCCTTAATAGTTGGAATTTCGGTTGCTTTATTAAGTACATTAATTGGGCTTGCGATTGGATTGATTACTGGATTTGTACGTGCAGTTGATGCAGTGGTAATGCGCATCATGGATGGACTAATGTCGATCCCTTCGATTTTGCTTGCGATTGCTCTAATGGCTCTTACAAAAGCTAGTATTGAGAATGTAATTATTGCGATTACCTTAGCAGAAATTCCAAGGGTAGTTCGTCTTGTACGAAGCTTAGTATTGACTTTACGTGAACAACCTTATGTAGAAGCTGCTACAGCATCAGGCACACCTTTATTGAAGACCTTGATTCGCCATATATTGCCTAATACTATGGCTCCCTTATTAGTACAGGCTACTTATATTTGTGCATCAGCGATGATCACAGAAGCGATTTTGTCTTTTATCGGAGCAGGTACCCCACCTAATATTCCAAGCTGGGGCAATATCATGGCCGAATCGCGTAGCCTCTTTCAAATTGCTGGCTATCTAATTTTATTCCCATCCATTTTTCTATCGATTACTGTTTTAGCAGTTAACTATTTAGGTGATGGCTTGCGGGATGCCTTAGATCCACGTTTATCCCGCAGAATGTAGACCATGAGCACTAATAATCAACATTCTGGTCAGGCTGTTCTGGAAGTTAATGATCTACGTACCTATTTTTATACCCGCGATGGGGTGGTCCGCTCAGTTGATGGGATGTCCTTTGCTGTGTGTCAAGGAGAGACATTAGCCATTGTCGGCGAATCGGGTTGTGGTAAAAGTGTGACCTCATTATCGATCCTGCGTTTAATTGCTTCTCCTCCGGGAAAAATCGTTTCTGGATCAATCAAGTTTCATGGAAAAGACCTTTTGCATTTATCTGACGATGAAATGCGTGATATTCGGGGCGATAAAATTTCCATGATTTTTCAAGAGCCGATGACCTCACTTAACCCTGTTTTAACTGTGGGCCAACAAATTGGCGAAGTTCTAGAGTTACACCGCGGGTGCAGTAGGGAACAGGCTCGTAGTCGAACGTTGGAGATGCTGAAGTTAGTTAATATTCCCGAGCCTGAGAACCGTATCGACAACTATCCTCATCAGCTTTCAGGCGGAATGCGACAGCGAATCATGATTGCGATGGCCTTAGCGTGCGACCCTGAAATTTTGATTGCAGATGAGCCAACAACCGCGCTGGATGTGACCATTCAGGCACAAATATTAAATTTAATTCGGGAGCTACGAGATCGTACGCGTGCAGCAATTATTTTAATTACCCATGATTTGGGAGTTGTTGCTGAGATGGCGCAACGAGTTGTGGTGATGTATGCGGGGCGCAAAGTTGAAGAAGCAGATGTGCTTGATCTTTTTGATAGACCCCTGCATCCATATACCTTAGGACTTCTCAATTCAATGCCACGTTTGGATGATGATTCACAAAAAAGACTAACAGAAATTCCGGGAATGGTACCCTCTTTGCGAACCGAGATTATTGGGTGTGCTTTTGCACCACGCTGTCCTTCTGCAAGCGCGCGCTGCCAAACCGATTCACCTACTTTGCAAGATATAGGAAATCGTCACTTAGTGGCTTGTTGGCATCCTAATGAAATCAAAACAATAAGTACAGCATGATAACTATGGATACAAAAAAATCAAAGACTTTATTAGAAGTAAAAGATCTTTGTAAGCATTACCCGATTCGGAAAGGCTTGTTTAGTCGTATAGCTGGATATGTGTACGCAGTGGATGGAATTAGTTTTACTATTAACGAAGGTGAAACTCTTGGGTTGGTAGGAGAGAGTGGTTGTGGTAAGTCAACTGTTGGTCGGACGATCCTTAAATTGATTGAGCCAAGTCGTGGAGAGATCATTTGGCGTGGCGAGCGAATAGACGAGTTAAGTCGCTCACAAATGAGACCATACCGCCAACAAATACAGGCAGTTTTCCAAGATCCATATTCATCTCTTAATCCACGGATGCGTTCGGCAGATATTGTTTCTGAGCCTCTGCGGAATTTCGAGAGCCTTTCCAAGGCTCAAGGTCGAGAACGTGTATCTGCTTTATTTGAGCGTGTTGGGCTTCGTCCAGATCAAATGTTACGTTTCCCACACGAATTTTCTGGTGGTCAGCGTCAGCGTCTCGGTATTGCCAGAGCTTTATCTGTAAAGCCAAAGCTTATTATGTTGGATGAACCAGTCTCCGCACTAGATGTTTCCGTTCAGGCTCAAGTAATTAACCTCTTAGAGGATTTGCAGCGTGAATTTCAAGTCTCTTATTTATTTGTAGCTCATGATCTTGCTGTTGTAAAACATATTAGCCATCGGGTTGCTGTGATGTATTTGGGACGAATTGTGGAGTTGGCACCCACTAAACTACTCTTTTCAACGCCATCTCATCCTTACACGGAAGCCTTATTATCAGCCGTTCCTGTGCCCGATCCGAAGTATCAACGCAAACAAATTGTTTTGGGTGGCGATGTGCCAAGCCCAATTAACCGACCTAACGGCTGTCATTTTCATACACGCTGCCGTTACGCTCAAGAACGATGCAAAGTGGAGGAACCCATTCTAGAAGAAATTACACCAGGACACTCAGTCGCTTGCCATTTCAAGCTAAATAAATAAAGTCCAGATTGCCGTTGCAGCAAGTAAGCTAGCTAGGATTCGATTAAATATGAGTAGGCGCTTGCCGTGAAGTAACCAGTTTCGGACTAGCGAGCCAACTAGCGCATAACTAAAATTACTTGCAAAAGCAAAAAACATCACTACAAAGCAGGCGAGCGCCAATCGATCATATTGGTTAGTACTTATTTGACCTTCAGCATTAATAATCCAAGTACTAGTCACTGTTACAGCTAAAAGCCAAACCTTAATATTCAAAAATTGCAGAGCTACTCCTTTACCAAAAGTGATCTGTAGCTTAGAAGAATCAATAGTTTTTAATTGATGATGGCGACTCAATAAATAAGCAAGCCAAAGTAAATAAGCACATCCTGCTATTTGAATAAACCAGCGCAGAATTGGTAGTTGAATAACAAGTGTGCCAATTCCAAGACCGGTAATCAGAAGAATGAGCAACCACCCAAGTGGAACTGCCAGAGTAAAAGGAATGACTTTGCGTAAACCTTCATTGCTTGCAATTGCTGTTGTAAGCATTGTATTTGGCCCGGGAGAGAAAGTCATTGCAGCACAAAATACAAGTAAGGCAATCAGCTCGCGCAAACTCATAATTTCATACATGACTCACCTCGGAATTAGCCAGGCAATGCATCAAGCGGAAAGATTGGGCGACGAACTTTTTGGAAATCAAATCGGGCATAGTTTGAACTAGTAGGTCCACCCTGATCGGAATCGCATTCAATCAAACCTTTGCACAGAGGAGTAAATACAGGGCGACAATACATACGTGATTTTAAAAGAACAAATGATTTATTCTCAATCTCAATACCGAGTTCGAGCATTACGCCTAGATCGTAAGGTTCCACTCGCTCTGAGCTAATTACAATTTGTGCCTGTTGGGTCTCAAACAACACGCTAGGACCCATCCGCAAGATAGACCCAGTGAAGATTGGGCCGCTAACTAGGATGTCACCCGAATGGATTGTTTTTACAACTCCTTCTAAGATAAGAGGTTTTTTGGGTTTACCTTGATATGTCCAGCCAGAGCGGTTTCCTAATGCAATAGTGCATTTTTTTTCTAGACCAATCTTTAGTAATTGATTAACTGTAATTGGATCAGCAATGGGTCCTGCTGCTAGATTATTGAGGCCTGTCGCTAAAGCGAGTTCTAATATATCCGTGGTATCACAGGTGCCCCCTGACATCACATTATCACTATGGTCTAACAGCAGAACAGGCCCCGATCCTGATTTTTGCTGGAGATGAATAGCATCATCTAAGCTAGTTTGGGATGGGGCGCTGGTATAAATAAAATCGTCTGCAAGATCCATAATTTGTTGAGCCAGTTTCTCAGCATATTTTTCTGCAATTATTTTGGAATTAGGATGACGTTCGTCACTAATTACAATTACTGACATTCCAGCATCATAAAAATCAGCCAAACTAAAACCTGCCAAAATGGAGGTACCTAATATTCCCTTTTCATTTTCTATCGCAAGAGCTTGTTTCACTACTTGTTGCATTGCACCCTCATTTGTATTGCTGCGTAGAGTATGAGATAGGATCGGTAACTGTCGGTAAGTCATGTAGGGTTGAAGCTCTTTTCTTAGCATTGCCAGCACTAAGCGTGCAACATGCTCCCCAGTTTCGTACATATCAATATGTGGATAGGTTTTAAAACTAAGCATTACATCGCAGTTAGCAATCATCCTTGGGGTCAAGTTCGCATGCAAATCAAGTGCAACTCCAATGGTTGTATGAGGTGCAATCTTCCGAATACGCTCAAGCAATGAACCCTCACCATCCTCTGTGCCACTAGCTACCATTGCTCCATGTAAATCGAGCAAAACTGCGTCACACCCTGCTGCAACAGCTAAACAAATGGCATCACATACTGTTTGATAAGCAATTGCATCTACTGTTGCACTTGGGTTGGCATAAGCAGTTACAGGCGTTTGAATAGTGGCTCCAATCGATTTAGCTGCATCAATGAAGGCGCCCATCGCCGTTCGGGCTCCCGTTTGATTTATTAAGGCATCAGCTCCCCATTGCGGGTAGAAGGACTCCAATGGAGTTGTAATAGGAGAAAAGGTATTGGTTTCATGTTGAAACCGAGCGATTACAAAACGTAAACTCATAAAATGGGTTTTGCAAAACGAAGCATACTGTGCAAAAGAACATTGGCACCGGCCTCCAAATGAACTTTTTTAGCATCCTCAATTTCATTATGGCTAATGCCATCCTTGCAGGGAATGAAAATCATGCCAGTGGGCGCTAAGCGTGCCATGTAAATAGCATCATGGCCAGCGCCTGAAACAACATCCATTTGGGAATAGCCTAGTCCCTTAGAAACCTCTCGAATTGCTTTAATGCAAGCGTCATTAAAGTTGCAGGGTGGGAAATAAGAGACCTCTTCTAGAGTAATAGTCATGGCGTGCGTGGCACTCAAAGAATCAATTTTCTTTTGGAGGTCAGCACTCATTTGGGACAGCACCGTGGCATCGGGATGGCGTAGGTCAACTGAAAACTGAACGCGTCCTGGAATTACGTTACGACTATTGGGAAAAACTTGGACCATGCCAACAGTTCCTCGACCATGAGGCGCATGGTTTTTGGCTAAAGTCACGACATATTGGATAAGATGGCTTGCAACTTGCAAAGCATCCTGCCGAATTTCCATTGGGGTTGGACCAGCGTGGGCTTCAAAACCATGAACCACACAATCAAACCAGCGCAAACCCATTACTGCTGGCACAACACCAATTGTGATGTCGTGATGTTCTAGTACTGGGCCTTGCTCAATATGCGCCTCAAAGTAAGCGCCACAAGGGTGCTCACCAATTTTATCTTTACCTAAGAAACCAATTCGTTCTAATTCGTCACGAACGGTTTTACCCGCTTGATCAGTCCGACTATAAGCATGCTCAAGTGAAAAGGCTCCAGCAAAAACACCTGAGCCCATCATCACTGGAGTAAAGCGTGACCCCTCTTCATTGGTCCAAAAGACAATTTCAATGGGCGCCTCTGTTTCAATACCATGTTCATTTAAGGTGGCGATCACTTCCAAACCCGCCAATACTCCATAGTTGCCATCGTATTTGCCACCAGTGGGTTGCGTATCAATATGACTTCCTGTCATGACAGGGGGTAAGTGAGCGCTGCGTCCAGCACGACGCATAAAGGTATTGCCAATTTGATCAACGCTTACTGAAAGACCTAAGGATTTTGCTTTATTGATGACCCAGTGGCGACCCTGTTGATCCATATCTGTAAGTGCTAAGCGACAAACGCCGCCTTTTTGAGTGGCACCAATTTTTGCTAGTTCTAACAAAGAAGCTTGAAGACGCTCGGCATTGATGCGTAACTGCGTTTGTAAGTCAAGTTGTACCACGAACTAGTATGCCTTTTTAACTACTTTCGAGAAGATTTCAACTAAGGATTGAACCTCCTCTGAACTGGCTACAAATGGTGGACCCATCGCAATCGTATCATTCGTAATTCTTACTAAAATGCCATGTTCGATACAACTTTCAAGTATTTGCATTCCACGAAGACCGGGTTTGCCTGCAATTGGCTCAAGATCAAAGGCTGCTGAAACACCGCAATTCCGAATATCAATAATTCCAGGAATCCCTTTAAGCGAGTGGACTGCATCCCCCAGCACTTGATCGAGGACTTTGGTGCGTGCCATGATATCGTCGGTTTCAAAAATATCAAGACATGCATGGGCTGCGGCAGTGGCCAGTGGATGGCCAGAGTAGGTATATCCATGGAAAAATTCAATGAGTTGCTCTTGACCACCGATTCCGGTGATGGTTTCGTAGATATCATCGCGCACAATGACCCCACCCATGGGGATCACTCCGTTTGTGATTGCTTTGGCAAAGGTGATCATATCGGGCTTAACGCCAAAGCGATCGGCTCCAAAGTTGGCAGCAAGTCGACCAAAGCCGGTTATGACCTCATCAAAAATTAGTAAGATACCGTGTTTTGTACAAATTTCCCGAATCTTTTCTAGGTAGCCAAGTGGTGGGACAATAACACCGGTCGACCCTTGCACGGGTTCTAAGATGACAGCTGCAATATTGCTAGCGTCATGTAATAGGACTATGCGTTCTAAATCATCGGCTAAATGAGCCCCCCAAGTAGGTTGACCTCGGGAGAAGGCCATTTGGGATAGGTTAAGTGTATGCGGTAAATGATCAACCCCAGGCATCATGATTGCGCCAAACATTTTCCGATTTGTTGGAATTCCACCTACCGAAATTCCTCCCACACATCCACCATGATAGGCGCGCTCACGACCGATCATACGAGTGCGACTTGCCTCACCTTTGGCGCGATGATATGCCAGTGCCATCTTTAGAGCCGTGTCCACAGCTTCAGAACCTGAATTCACAAAAAATACTTTTCCTAGACCATTTGGCGCGTATTGTGCAATTCGATTAGCGAGCCGGAACGTTTCTTTACTAGCCATCTGAAAGGCAGGAACATAATCCATCGTGTGGTATTGACGTTGGATAGCCTCAATAATCCGCGGATCACCATGACCGAGCGGGGACGTCCATAGTCCTGAGGCACCATCTAGTAATTTACGACCATGATCATCGGTGTAATAAACCCCTTTAGCGCTAACCATAATTTTTGGGTTTTTCCGAAAGTATCTATTTGGGGTATATGGCATCCAGTAGGCCTGCATATCAACTTCATCTTGCATAGCAGTCACTTCTTTAAATTGCGTTGTTTCGACTTTCATAGCATTCCTTTGGAAGAATTAGTTTGATTGCCAATCATTAATTAAATGCTCAAATAAAGTAGTTGCCTCGCTAATTTTTTGTACATAGCAAAATTCATCAGTTTGGTGCGCCATTTCAGGCTGCCCAGGTCCAAGAACAACCGTAGGCGGATCACCAATGACCGTCTTGAGTGCAGAGGCATCGCTAAAGAAGGCCACTGTTTTCTCAGTTGGCATTACGCCATTAATTTCATTGCACCTTGCATATACATGCTGGATCCATGGATCACTAGAGGGTGTAAAAAAACCTTGTACATCAATAATAGGTTCAAGAGTAATTTGTGGGCCAAGAACTTTACACAAACAGCCAAATAGATGTTGATGACTTTGACCTGGAATCGAGCGAATATCGAGTGTCATTTCGGCAGCATCTGGTACGGAATTAATATTGATCCCTGCTTTAGCAGTCCCGATATTCAGAGTCGCTTGACCCATTAAGGGATGGGGCGGATTATCAAACTGGAATTTTTCCAGCTCTAAGGCGCCCCGAGCAATTTTGTAGAATGCATTTTCACCACGTTCAGGCATTGAGCCATGTGCTGTAATACCACTTGCTTTGGCCCGCAACCAATAGGCACCTTTGTGACCAATTAAGGGTTCATTGGCGGTTGGCTCTGCAACTACAAAGCACCCGGCAGTTCCAATATAGTCAATTACTTCTTTTTGTGCGATAAGATGAAAAGCGCCTTCACAACCCGTTTCTTCCCCTGCCGTAATAATGAGACTAATGCCATGACCCGCTTTGGCCTGTGAGGCAGTCTTCATGGCGGCTACGACCATGGAGGCAACACCACTTTTCATATCGCTTGAACCGCGACCATAGAGTTTCCCGTCATGGATTTGGGCTGAGAAAGGGTCATATTGCCAAGAGCGACCTCCTAGTGGAACAACGTCAACGTGACCGGTAAAACAAATGTTGGGCCCACCCCGTTCTCCCACGATGCGGGCAATTAAGCTTCTGCGACGAGGGGCAAAATCAACTGACTTACATTCGAAGCCTGCGCTCAAAAGAAGTTCTTCTAAAAAGCCACAAATTTCATCCTCATTTCCAGGGGGATTAATCGTATTAAAACGGATTAAATCTTGCGTAAGTGCAACGGGATTAGGAATTTTGATAGACATTTTTTTAGGCAAAAGTAATGGTTAAGTATAGGTCAGACCCACCTAAATTAGCCATATTAAGCGGGAGTAGCCACTGAAAATATTAACTGTAATAATGTACAGTATTCTTTGTGTTTTTACCTAGATAGTCTATAAAATCAAGTCCTATTCCATTATCCAAAAGGATTGTGGAAATGCCCCCTACAAATTCGAAGCGCTCAGCCACTTTCTTACAGAGTGCGGTAGGCGTTTAACGCATTCAAAAGATCCTGCTCCTTGTCGGACTTACTTTCTTTAATTGAACTCGCAGTATTTTTGTAAGAAAGAATGCCAGCGCGCCTCTATACGGTTGTTATGTAGGCTCACAGGTTGGTCATCGGACGATGACTTTAATACGGGAAATGGTCTGAGTTCCGCACGCGTTGGATGATAAGGAAGTTGGATTAGCGAAGGACGAGCCAAACCCTCGGCACTGATAGTTATTGGGTATGGCTGCTTCGTTCCCGACCTGACCAGGTTGCCAAGCCACCATGCGAGGAGGCCCGTCCATCATTATTGTAGCTCTTGCTAGAATTGCACTATGACTGCACTTGCACTAGCTCGTAAATGGCGCCCTAAAACCTTCTCTGAACTGCTTGGGCAAGATCATGTTGTCAAAGCCTTGACCCATGCCTTGGATCAAGGACGACTGCATCATGCTTGGTTGTTTACAGGTACCCGAGGAGTTGGAAAGACTACGATTGCCCGCATTATGGCTAAAGCGCTTAATTGCACCGGTGCGGATGGCTATGGACAGATGACCTCAGCACCCTGTGGCAAATGCCAAGCCTGTACCGAAATTGATGCTGGACGTTTTGTGGATTACATTGAGATGGATGCTGCCAGCAATCGTGGTGTTGATGAGATGGTTGCTTTGCTGGAGAAAGCTGCTTATGCTCCAAGCAGCGCGCGCTTTAAGGTCTACATGATCGACGAGGTCCATATGCTGACCTCGCATGCATTTAATTCCATGCTGAAAACTCTAGAAGAGCCTCCTCCCCATGTGAAGTTTATTCTTGCGACCACCGATCCCCAAAAAATACCAGTTACGGTTTTATCTCGCTGTTTACAGTTCAATCTCAAGCAGATGCCCGTGCCCGTGATCGTGGAGCACTTACAGGCCGTTCTTCAATCGGAGTCAGTCAGCACAGAGACCAATGCATTACGCATCATTGCTAAGGCAGCACAAGGATCCATGCGAGATGCTTTATCGCTCACTGATCAGGCGATTGCTTATGCGGCAGGCCCAGTAACTGAGGCAGCAGTGCGGACCATGCTGGGCACGATTGATGATGCTTACCTTATAAAGATGTTAGATGCATTGCAAGCAAAAGATGGTAAGACCCTAACCGATATTGCAGAAGAGATGGGATTGAGTAGCATGTCTTTCTCTCTTGCATTACAAGATTTAGCTAGTCTGTTGCATAAGATTGCCACTGCACAAATTGTGCCTAACTCAATACTGGATGATTGGCCCGAAGCGAATGAGATTCGTCGTTTAGCCAAGCTATTTACCCCCGAAGAAACCCAGCTTTATTATCAAATTGCAATAACCAGTCGTGCTGATCTGACATTAGCCCCTGATGAGCAGGCTGGGTTTGCGATGGCGCTCTTGCGCATGTTAGCCTTTAAACCAGGAGGCAGTGGAGCGGTAGGTACCAGTCCCGCCAACCCCTCATCCAAGGCAGCGACCCCTAGCAATAAAGTCCAAACAAGCAATGCTGTAAGTCCCGGAGCATCTCCCTCCGCAACTCCTGCACCCACTAAGGCTATAGCCAATAGTCAGGAAACCCCTGACTGGCATGCGCTAATGAAAGCCTTGCCACTTCGTGGCTTGGTGCAACAATTGGCGTTTCAAACTGATCTACAAGAATGGCGCGATACGCCCGACACACTATTTGTGACCGTTACGACTGCTATGTCGCAATTGGCGACCCCGGATAGTATTGCGCGTCTTGGCGAGGCACTGAAAGCGCATTATGGCAAGCTTGTGAAGATGCAATTGGGAGATGGCAAAGCGAGTCATACGGTCGCCAAGGTGGACGCAAAGATCTACGAACAGAAAAAACTGAATGCCGAAGAACAAATGGCGAAAGATCCATTCTTACAAGAGTTGGAGCGTGAGTTTGGTGCCAAGGTGGTCACTGGATCGGTGCGCCCCATATGATTGCAAATTGATTACCCTTTTATGAATGACAGAATACGATTGGAGATGTGAGCACTATGATGAAAGGCCAAATAGCGGGTTTGATGAAACAAGCCCAGCAGATGCAAGAGAAAATGAAACGGGCTCAAGAAGAGCTCAATACGATGGAGATTACTGGACAGGCAGCAAACGGTTTGGTCAAGATCACCATCAGTGGTAAATACGAGGTGAAGCGGGTGCAAATTGATCCAGGAGCGATGGATGATCGCGAGATGCTTGAAGATTTGTTAGTTACTGCCTATACCGATGCATTTAAACAAGCGGAGGCAGCAAGTCAGGCACTAATGTCTGGAGCAACGGCAGGTATGCCAATGCCACCCGGCTTTAAGCTACCTTTCTAAGATCGGGAATGAGCCGCTCAAATATCCGCCATGATGTACCGCAAGATGCTTTAGCACGTTTGGTGGAATCCTTAAGAGTTTTACCGGGTGTTGGACCAAAATCAGCACAACGGATGGCGTATTACTTGTTGCAACATGATCGCAATGGCGCAGCAGTATTGGCAGAGTCCTTAGGGGATGCTGTCCAAAAGATTGGGCATTGCCAACGTTGTAATACCTTCTCAGAGCACGAGCTTTGCACAACCTGTTCAGACTCACGGCGCGACCCTGCCTTACTCTGTGTCGTGGAAACTCCAGCAGATCAGGTGATGGTAGAACAAACCCTGAGCTTTAAAGGTCAGTACTTTGTATTAATGGGTCGCATCTCGCCATTGGATGGAATGGGTCCCAAAGAGATCCACTTCGATCGTTTACTCGATCGTATCGAGAAGCCTGAGTTTGGTGGGCCCGTTCGCGAGGTCGTGCTTGCTACTAACTTTACGAGTGAGGGTGAGGCCACCGCTCATTACATCGGCGAGATCTTAAAGATTAAAGGCATCAAAGCAACTCGCATTGCTCGAGGGATTCCGGTTGGGGGGGAGCTTGAGTATGTGGATGCTGGGACCTTAGCCCGGGCTTTACTAGACCGACGATCAATTACATAAATAGGAAAGTTATGAGTCGTACACCCCATATCTTAGTCAGCAATGATGATGGCTATCTAGCCCCAGGACTTTTAGCCCTGGTCAATGCCCTACGACCTCTTGGCAAGATTACGGTGGTGTCACCTGAGCAAAACCATAGCGGCGCATCAAACTCGTTAACCCTCTCCAGGCCTTTGAGTATTCATCGAGTGGCGGGGGGTGAGCGCGACGGCTTTTTATTTGTGAACGGCACACCCACCGATTGTGTCCATATGGCCATGACTGGATTTTTAGATGAAAAACCTGATCTAGTGGTTTCCGGTATCAATCAGGGTGAAAATATGGGAGAAGATGTTTTGTACTCGGGTACGGTCGCCGCAGCGATTGAAGGTGTAATGTTCGGTGTACCAGGTCTAGCATTCTCGCAAGTAGATCGCGGTTGGGCTCAAATTGAAGATGCTGCCAAAGCGGCGCGCGATATTGTCGAGCAAACTTTGAAGGAGCCTCTTGAGCGTGGTGATGGGATAGCCACCTTACTGAATGTGAACATTCCTAATGGTAATTATGCGCAACTCAAACGCTGGCGCGTAACGCGCTTGGGAACACGTCACCATTCTCAACCAGTGATTGTGCAAAAAAATCCGCGTAATGAAGATATTTACTGGATTGGGCCAGCCGGTGAAGCAAGAGATTTCTCTAAAGGAACAGATTTTCATGCGATTAGCGAAGGATGTATCTCGATCACACCCATGCAATTGGACCTCACCAATCATGTCAGGCAAGCGAGCATGCGAGATTCTGGTTGGGATCGTGAATGAAATCACCGGAGCGCTATACAGCCCATCGCCAAGACCTAGCTAGAAAGGTCCACGATGCAGGCGTCAAGCATCCTAATGTATTACAAGCTATTGCAACAGTACCCAGGCATACCTTTGTGGATGCGGGTTTACATGCACAAGCCTATGAGGACTCAGCCCTACCTATTGGTCATCAACAAACTATTTCAAAACCATCGGTAGTAGGGCGCATGGTTGAGTTGCTTCATAAAAACAAACAACCCCTCGGTAAAGTATTAGAGATTGGAACGGGCTGCGGCTATCAGGCTGCCGTCCTTAGTCTTTTGGCCAAAGAGGTCTATTCGATTGAGCGCATTCGCCCCTTACATGATTTGGCTAGATCTAAATTACGCCCCTTTCGGATTGCAAACCTGCGCCTTATTTATGGGGATGGAATACGGGGACTCGTTCAAGCGGCTCCCTTCGATGGCATTATTCTGGCTGCTGCTGGTTTGGGTGTGCCAGACCCCTTATTGGATCAATTAGCGATTGGTGGGCGTCTGATTGCCCCGGTCTCAAAAAGCGAGACCGAGCAACAGCTTCTCTTAATTGAGCGGGTGAGTTCCCACCGTTATCAAAGGACCGCACTTGATGAGGTCTTTTTTGTACCCTTACAATCGGGGGTGATATGAGTAAATTAACAATCTTCCAAGCACCGTTTACTATGCCGACCAACGGATTAAGAGCACTGCTTGTGCTTGCACTGGTGCTTTGTCTTGTGGCCTGCTCAACCCCACCTCGGACCAAGCAAGCGACCATTACAGATCGTAGTAGCACCATCGGTGCAACTGTTCCAACGCCCGATGCAGTTCCACCAGGATTTTATCGGGTCAAGCGCGGCGATACGCTCTTGCGTATTGCTTTAGATAATGGCCAGTCCTATCGCGATCTTGCAGCATGGAACAATATTACAGATCCTAATTTGATTGAAGTCGATCAAGTTTTACGGGTAAGACCGCCACCTGGACCCCGAGTGGCAACGAAGCCGATTGAACCCCTCAAGCCTACTGAGAGCAAAGATGCGAAAGTAGCATCGGATAAAAAAGTAGCAGCCAAGAAAACCGATGAGAAAGAAACGGCAGTTGCTGAGGCTAAAGTTGATGCGATTGATCCCCCCATCAAACTCTCTTGGCCCGCAAAAGGAAAAGTAGTGGAAGAATTTAGTGAAGGAAAAAATAAGGGTATTGATATAGCTGGTAAGTTGGGTGAACCCATTCAGGCGGCTAGTGATGGCAAAGTGGTTTATGCGGGAAATAGCCTACGAGGCTACGGCAATCTCGTGATTGTGAAGCATGACAATACGTACCTGACTGCGTATGCTCATAATCGCAGTCTTCTCGTCAAAGAGGGCGATACTGTTCGTAAGGGACAGCGCATTGCAGAGATGGGTGACTCAGATGCCAATATGGTGAAGCTACATTTTGAAGTGCGCGTCAATGGTAAACCTGTGAACCCGATGCAATTCTTGCAATAGAAGTCTTGGCTAAATCAACTCCGAGCATCTTAGTTTTTGATATTGAGACCGTACCCGATGTCGCGGGGCTGCGGCGCTTGCACAACCTTTCTGAAACGCTTACTGATGCGCAAGTGGTCAAGCAGATCACTGATCAGCGGGCGGCGGAGGGTAGTAGTGAGTTCTTGCCTCTATATCTCCAGCAGATTGTTGCGATTTCCTGCGTTATTCGCAGAAGCACCAAAGAAGGTTTGCCCCAATTTAAGGTGGGTAGTCTTGGGCATATCGGCGATGATGAAAAAACCATCATCACCGCCTTTTATGAGCTGATCGAAAAATATACTCCACAGCTTGTTTCTTGGAATGGGAGTGGTTTTGATCTACCGGTCTTGCATTATCGCGCCTTACTCAACCGGGTTGCGGCACCGCGTTACTGGGAAATGGGCGAGAGTAATGACAGTGATAGTAAAGACTTTAAGTGGAATAACTATATCAATCGCTATCACATGCGTCATATTGATTTGATGGATGTGTTGGCTAAACACAATGGTCGTGCCAATGCACCCCTAGATGCCATGGCGAAGTTGTGTGGCTTTCCAGGAAAGATGGGCATGGATGGTAGCCAAGTATGGCCCGCATACCAGGCGGGGCAGTTAGAGCAAATCCGCCAATACTGCGAGACCGATGTGGTGAACACCTATTTAGTTTATTGCCGCTTTCAAGAAATGCGTGGTGGGTTCTCCAGCGCAGAGTATGAAGAGGAGCTCTCTTTTGTGAAGAAGCAATTGGAGCAGGAAGCACAGCAGGGCAAGGTACCCTGGCCAGAGTATTTGGCTGGCTTTGCGCAATAGCGTGTTGCAGTAACTCCTGAGTTTTAGCGAGTCATGACCCGAAGCCGACGCTTAAATTCACAGCCCGAGTCATCTCCAGTGCTTGTAGAAGCTTTAGACCTCGATGCGCAAGGCATCACTCGCTTGCTCGATGAGAACGGTCAACCCGGTAAGGTGGTGTTCATCCGTGGCGCACTCCCCACCGAAGAGGTGACCTACACCCTGACGCGCGATAAGGCACGCTTTGCAAAAGCAAAGCTTCACCGACTGATTAAACCGGCGGTCTATCGCACGAGTCCCAAGTGCAAGGTCTTTGGTATTTGCGGTGGCTGCAGCATGCAACACCTCGACTTCATAGCGCAAATTGCCATCAAGCAACGTGTTTTGGAAGATGATCTCTGGCATATCGGCCGCCTAAAGCCTGAGGAGATCATGCGACCGATTGCAGGACCGGCTTGGCAGTATCGTCACCGGGGACGCCTGAGTGTGGTTGATCGCTCAATTAAGAAGGGAGCGGTCTTAGTAGGTTTTCATGAGCACAATAGCGCTTATGTGGCCGACATGGGTGCATGCGAAGTAATCCCCAAAACAATATCGGATCTATTAATGCCCCTACGAGAACTCGTGGGCTCACTCAGTATTCGGGATCGGGTTCCGCAAATTGAGTTTGCTGTGGGAGATAGACCCAACAACCAAGAAGATAGCACCAAGCTACACATTGCCTTGGTGATTCGGCATCTTTTGCCTCTAACAAAAACGGACCTAGACATATTAGAAGACTTTGCAAAACACCATTCACTCGGAATCTGGTTACAAGCCGGGGGACCGGAGAGTGCCAAACCGTTTTACCCAAGCGAGCAACACATGCTATATCGATTAGCCGAGTTTGGCATCGAGATGCCATTTTTGCCGACGGACTTCACGCAGGTAAACCATACGGTGAACGAGGTCTTGGTTAGTAAGGCGCTATCGCTATTAGAGATCAAACCCTATGAACGAGTCATTGATCTCTTCTGTGGCATTGGTAATTTCACCATACCAATCGCGACTCAAGCCAAGGAGGTCTTGGGCATTGAGGGTAGTTCAATCCTAAGCAAGCGAGCAATGCAAAATGCCACGCATAATCGTCTAGAGCAGAACACACGCTTTCAAGAAAGTAATCTATTTGAGACTACGGCAACAGATATCGCCAGCTGGGGCTACGCCGATAAGTGGTTAATTGACCCCCCTCGTGAAGGAGCGATGGAGATCTGCAAAGCGATGCTCGATTTACCAAAAGATCAGTATCCCAAGCGCATTGTCTATGTATCGTGCAATCCCAAAACCCTCGCTAGGGATGCCGCCATTCTCTGCCATGAGCTGAATTACCGACTGAGTAAGGCAGGGATCATCAATATGTTCCCCCACACATCGCATATTGAATCGATTGCGGTGTTTGACTATGAGACTAATTAAATACCCTTTATTTTTGTAGTTATAATAATTGCATAATATTGTAGCTACAATAAATATAATGAAATTTATATTTGACCTAGAAAAAAATAGAAAAAATATTGAAAAGCATGGAGTCGCATTACAAGAAGCCGAAAATCTTAACTGGGAAGAAGGAATTTTTTGGGTTGATGATAGAAAAAATTACCGAGAACAGAGATGGGTAGGTTTAGTACCATTGAAAAGAAGGCTGCATTATGTTGTGTATGTGATCTTAGAATCAACAAGGAGAATCATTAGTTTACGTAAAGCAAATAGGCGGGAGCTTACTTATTATGAAGAAGAAATTGATTAAACCAAGCACCAAGGAAGATATCTTAATTACTAAGGCTGCAAGGTCTGACCCAGACAGTCGTCCACTTACTGAAAAGGAGTGGAAACGTATTAAGCCAAATATCGTTCGCGGGCGCGGTAGGCCTGTCGGCAGTGGCAGTAAGGAGCAAATTACCCTACGAATTGATAAAGATACATTGAAGTTTTATAAATCCAAGGGACAGGGCTGGCAAACCTTTATTAATTTAGTGCTTGGCGAGATTAAGCGTGAGTCTAAATCTATTGCAACTATTGAAAAAAAGATTAATAAAGGAAATTTAATGCTTGCAAAGTGCTAGCGAACCAATAAAAAGGGCGCCGAGGCGCCCTAAGAACAACAGCTGAACTAATTGCTATCAGTCGCGATCACCACCAAAGATACCCAAGAGGGCTAAGAGGTTGGAGAAGATGTTGTAGACGCTTAAGTAAATGCCAAGGGTGGCAACGACATAATTGGTCTCGCCACCATTCACTACGCGTTGGACGTCAACCAGAATGAAGGCAGAGAAGATCGCAATTGCCACGACCATCAAGGTCAACATCAAAGCAGGCATTTGTAACCAAATGTTTGCCAATGAAGCCAAGATTAACAAGATCACGCCTATGAACAAAAACTTACTCATGCCAGAGAAGTCTTTCTTAGAAACCGTTGCAATGGAAGCCATGACCGTGAAGATAGCCGCTGTGCCACCGAATGCACCCATGATCAAGGTAGCGCCATTGCTGTAGTTGCCCAAGGTCATGCCGATTAAGCGGGATAGCATCACACCCATAAAGAAGGTGAACGCTAGAAGAAGAAGTACACCAACCCCAGTATCCTTATTTTTTTCAATCGCCCAGAAAAATCCGAAGGCGATTGCCAAGAAAATGATAGCTCCCATAAATGGACTACCTTCAAGGAAGGTGAAACCCATTGCGACACCAAGCCATGCGCCAATAACAGTAGGCACCATCGACAATGCCAAGAGGGCATAGGTGTTTCTTAGGACACGGTTACGGGTTTGGGCTGTAGCAACCGTTGCGCCATTACCAAAACCATACGAGTTCAGATCACTCATTGAGTAGCTCCTTATAAAAGGCCCAACATGGGCTTTATAGGCACTAAGTATAGACAAAATAGGTAAAAATCAAGACCTCGGAAATACCATTACCAAAATAAAGGCTTATACCCAAGAAATTCAAGGGCTTAGAGGTGCCTAACGGGCGTAAAACCCTAAAAACAACGTATAATTTCGCATCGCAACCCTAAGACAGTTGCCCCTTTTACTTAATCCTTACTACTGGAGTTTTTGCATGGCAATTCAGCGCACCCTTTCGATCATTAAACCCGATGCCGTCGCCAAGAATGTAATTGGCCAGATTTATGCTCGTTTTGAGCAGGCTGGTTTGAAGATCATCGCATCCAAAATGGCGCATCTTTCTAAAAATGAGGCAGAGCAGTTCTACGCGGTGCATAAGGATCGCCCCTTCTTTAAAGATCTTGTTGGATTTATGATCTCTGGCCCAGTGATGATTCAAGTGCTTGAGGGAGAGAATGCGATTCTGAAGAATCGTGAGCTCATGGGCGCAACCGATCCCAAAAAGGCAGACAAGGGCACCATTCGTGCTGATTTTGCTGACAGCATTGATGCCAATGCGGTACATGGTTCGGATGCTCCTGAGACCGCCACCGTGGAAGTTGCATTTTTCTTCCCCGGGATGAACGTCTATTCGCGTTAATCGATTGTCTTGAACACAGCCCGCACGAACTTACTCAATTTTGATGCTGCCAAGATGGCAGAGTACGTTGCGGGGCTAAATGAGAAGCCCTTTCGGGCAAAACAACTCATGCAATGGGTGCATCAGCGCGGTATCAGTGATGTAGCGCAGATGACCGATTTGGCTAAATCCTTTCGGGCAACCTTAGCAGCAGACGCCGAGGTTAGTAGTCTTCCAGTAATTGCTGACCATAGAGCGGGCGATGGCACTCGCAAATGGTTACTCGATGTGGGTGCTGGCAATGCTGTGGAAATGGTATTCATTCCCGAGGATGATCGCGGAACATTGTGTATCTCTTCACAAGCCGGTTGCGCAGTCAACTGTCGTTTTTGCTCCACCGGAGCCCAAGGCTTTGCGAGGAACTTAACGCCCGCAGAGATTATTGGTCAACTATGGTTTGCAGAACATCACTTACGCAGTGATCCCAATGCTGTGCGTCGCTTAGACGAGGATTGCGCTGCTCAACAGTCGGGTCGCGTGATCTCCAATGTGGTGATGATGGGAATGGGTGAGCCACTCCTGAACTACGATGCGGTCTTAATTGCCTTGCGTCTCATGCTGGATGACCACGCTTATGGCTTATCGCGCCGCCGTGTCACCGTATCCACCTCGGGGGTCGTGCCCATGATGGATCGCTTGGCGCAGGATTGCCCAGTAGCCTTAGCGGTATCGCTCCATGCCCCAAACGATGCCTTACGCAATGAATTGGTGCCGTTAAACCAAAAGTATCCCCTCAAAGAACTAATTGCAGCATGTGATCGCTATCTTCCATTTGCACCCAGAGACTTCATTACCTTTGAGTACTGCATGCTCGACGGCGTGAACGATCACGATCAACATGCCAAAGAACTCATTCGTTTATTAAAGGGCTTGCATTGCAAGCTCAACCTGATTCCCTTTAATCCATTCCCCGAGTCAGGCCTAAAGCGTTCCTCGGTAACCCGGGTAAAGGAGTTTGCCCAGATTCTGCAAGATGCTGACATCGTGACCACAGTGCGTAAAACCCGTGGGGATGATATTGCTGCAGCCTGTGGACAGCTGGCGGGTGATGTGATCGATCGCACCAATCGCAATCAACGTCAAGAACGGGCAATGCGCAGTGAACATGTGGTGCAATGGCAGGAACGATAATAGAGACATTATGAGTAATCCAAACACCTGTTTACCGCCTTTGCCTTTAGGCCCATCAGTCCGCAGAGTCTCACGCCAGTCGGTAGTTGCTTGGGGTGATCACAAGGTCACCGTTGGTGGTGATGCGCCCGTGCGGGTACAGTCGATGACCAATACCGATACGGTAGACGCCATTGCCACAGCCATTCAAGTGAAAGAACTGGCGCGCGCCGGCTCAGAGCTAGTGCGTATCACTGTTAATACTCCCGAGGCGGCTGCCCAAGTGCCGTATATCCGCGAACAACTCGACAAGATGGATGTGATGGTGCCTTTAATTGGCGACTTCCATTACAACGGCCATACCTTGCTGAAAGACTATCCGGATTGTGCGAAAGCTTTATCGAAATACCGCATTAATCCTGGCAATGTGGGTAAGGGAGCTAAACGCGATCCACAATTTGCGCAAATGATTGAGGCGGCTTGTCATTACGATAAGCCGATTCGGATTGGAGTGAACTGGGGCAGTCTTGATCAAGACCTATTGGCGCAGATCATGGACGACAACGCCAAACTGGCAAGTCCGAAGACCTCCCAAGAGGTCATGATTGAGGCATTAATACAGTCTGCTTTGCAATCTTCTAGTAAAGCCGTCGAGTTGGGCATGAACCCCGATCAAATTACGCTCTCGTGCAAGGTAAGCGCTGTACAAGATTTGATTGCAGTCTATCGTGATCTTGCAAGACGTTGCGATTACTCCTTGCATTTGGGTCTGACAGAAGCCGGTATGGGTAGCAAAGGGATTGTGGCATCGACCGCAGCACTGTCGGTCTTATTGCAAGAAGGCATTGGAGATACTATTCGGATCTCATTAACGCCTGATCCTGGCGCGCCGCGCGAGAACGAGGTGATCGTAGGCCAAGAGATCTTGCAAACCATGGGCTTGCGTAATTTCACGCCAATGGTGATTGCGTGTCCTGGTTGTGGTCGCACCACTAGCACTACCTTCCAAGAGTTGGCTGCCAAGATTCAGTCCTATTTGCGTCAGCAAATGCCTGTCTGGAAAAAAACCCATCCTGGGGTTGAGAACATGAACGTGGCGGTGATGGGTTGCATTGTGAACGGCCCCGGTGAAAGTAAGCATGCCAATATCGGAATTTCTTTGCCCGGTACTGGAGAGACCCCATCGGCACCTGTGTTTGTGGATGGTGTCAAAGTTAAAACCCTGCGAGGCGAGGGCATCGCGGAAGAGTTCCAGCTGATAGTGGATGACTACGTCAACACACACTATCGCTAATCAGTTTTATTCAACCATCAATCTCATGCAAAAGATCAGTGCCATCCGAGGAATGAACGATATGCTGCCAAGTCAGTCGGCAGCATGGTTGCACTTAGAGAGAGTGCTTTCTGATCTCACTCGTGCCTATGGCTATGAACAGATTCGTACGCCAATTGTGGAATCAACCGCTTTATTCCAACGCGGGATTGGTGAGGTCACCGATATTGTCGAGAAGGAAATGTACTCCTTCGAGGATCGACTCAATGGGGAGCAACTTACCCTTCGACCTGAGGGAACTGCAGCGATCGTTCGTGCCGTGATTGAGCACAACCTCATTTATGAGGGACCCAAACGTCTTTGGTACACCGGTCCGATGTTTCGGCACGAACGCCCTCAACGTGGGCGCTATCGCCAGTTCCATCAATTTGGAATCGAGGCCCTCGGCTTTGCAGGACCTGATATCGATGCAGAAATCATTCTTATGGGCCAACGCTTGTGGGATGAACTGGGATTAAAAGGGGTCCGCCTTGAGATTAATTCCTTAGGCCAGACCGAAGAGCGCTTACAACATCGCACCGCCTTAGTGAGTTATCTGACCCAACACCAGTCTCAACTCGATGAAGACTCGCAACGACGACTGCAAAGCAATCCCTTGCGGATTTTGGATTCGAAGAATCCTGCGATGCAAACTCTGATTGAGGGCGCACCAAAACTACTAGAGTTCTTGGGCAAAGAGTCGCTACTACACTTTGAGACCTTACAGAGTCTGCTCAAAGCAAATAACATCCCATTCAAGATCAATCCCCGTTTAGTGCGCGGACTTGACTATTACAACCTTAGTGTCTTTGAGTGGATCACCGACGCCCTAGGAGCCCAAGGCACGATTGCGGGCGGTGGTCGCTATGATCCTCTGATTGAGCGTATGGGTGGCAAACCTGCCCCCGCCTGTGGGTGGGCTATGGGCATGGAGCGAGTGATTGAGTTGATGGGTATCTCAGAAAGCTTGCCAGAGACCGAGTCAGTATGCGATGTCTATGTCTTGCATCAGGGTGGTGAGACCCTTAGGGAGGCGTTAATTGCATCAGAGGCATTGCGGAGTGCCGGGGTGGATGTGATTTTGCATTGCCCGCCTGATGGTCAGAGCAGTAGCTTTAAGTCACAAATGAAAAAAGCCGATGCCAGCGGTGCACAGTTAGCACTCATCATTGGTCCCGATGAGCTTACTCGCCAAGAAGCGCAACTCAAAGACCTACGAGGTACAGGGGAACAAAAGGCAATACCCCTAGCAGGATTGCTGAGGGCAGTTGTTGACGCACTGGTTGATTCATAGGGGATTCTCTGTCCTTTGCGCCTTGGGCATAAAATAGGCGTTTATTCAAATCCTTATATATACAGTTAGCACAGCACGATGGCACTCGATCTCGAAGAACAAGAACAAATTGCAAACCTGAAGTCCTTTTGGAATCGCTTCGGTAAGTACATTATTGGCGTGGTAACTGTGGCGCTATTTACATATGCTGCTTTTAGTGGCTGGAATTGGTATCAGCGCAGTCAAGCGGCTGAGGCTGCAAAACTCTATGAGACCTTATTAGGTACCCTCACAAAGAACGAGCGCGATAAAACCTATCTGGCTGCTGACGATCTGCAGAAAAAATTTGCAGGCACTGCCTACGCAGCGATGGGTAGTTTAGTGGCCGCTAAAATTGCAGCCGATGCCAATGATGGTGCCAAAGCACAAATCTATTTGAAGTGGGCTGCCAACAAAGCGAGCGATGATGCCTATCGAGCTTTAGCACAATTGCGATTAGTGGGGCTATTAATTGATCAAGGGACTGACTTTACGATGAGTGAAGCCGATCAAATTCTGAAGGGGAAGGCGGTTAAGGGATTTGAACCCTTGTGGATTGAGCGCCGCGGTGATTGGTTCTTGGCACAAAAGAAGACTGCCGATGCGCGTACGCAGTATTTGGACGCCTGGAAATTACTCGAAAAAGATAAATCGTTTCCGGAAGACTCCAAGCGTCTCTTGAAGGTCAAGATTGATGCAGTAGGAGGTATGTAAGTGCGATTTGTGCGAACCACTTCGGTACTGTTGGTATCGCTAGCTCTTTTAGCATGCGCTGGCTCGTCTAAGGTTCGTAAACCTGCTGATTTAGTGAACCTCACAAATCAGGTGGATTTAGTAGAGGTATGGTCTGCCAGTGTCGGTGGCTCCGTGCCCGCAAACTTCCGCCCGGTGGTGGCAGACAGTCATGTGTTTGCTGCCTCGATGCGCGGCACTCTAAGTAAATTAAATATACAGACCGGTAGAGTGGTTTGGGAAGTATCTGTACCCGAGAAACTCTCTATTGGGCCAGGATCCGATGGTAAAACAACAGTAGTCATTAGTAGCGAAGGCAATGTGTTTGCCTATGATGAGGCAGGTAAAAATATCTGGAAATCCTCGATTGGTAGTGAGGTGCTTTCAGACCCCATCGTTGCTAGCGGTATTGTGGTGATCCGAACCTTGGATAACCGTTTTATTGGTCTAGATGCTGCGACTGGCAAGCGCCGCTGGATTTATCAACGCCAACAATCACCTTTGTCCTTAAGGGTAGGTTACAGCATGCTCTTAGTAGGCAATGATGCGGTCATCACTGGTTTTGCGGGTGGACGTTTTGGAGCAATGGCGCTTAACAATGGCGGCCTGATTTGGGAGTCTGCGGTCTCCTTCCCCAAAGGATTTTCGGAGATTGAGCGCTTAAACGATGTCACGAGTCGCCCTAGTTTTGAAGAAGGGCGCCTGTGCATTGTTTCTTACCAAGGTAAGATTGGTTGCGCAGAGCTTCGCACAGGTAATCTAATTTGGTCGAAGGATTTCTCAAGCTATACCGGAACTGCGCAAAGTATTGAATTTGTCTTTGCTGCCGATGAGAAGTCACACGTGACTGCGTATCGTGCAAGCGACGGAGTGCAAGTTTGGCAGAATACCCAACTCACTTGGCGTGACGTTGGAGAACCTTTAGCAATTGGCAAGGTTGTGCTGATGGGCGACCAGCAAGGTTATGTTCACCTCATTAACCAAAATAGTGGGGAGATGGTCTCCCGCATTCGGCATGACAGCTCCCCAGTTAGCGCTGCACCAATTGCAGCTGGCGGTGTGATCATCATTGCCTCGCAAGGCGGCAAGATCACTGCTTACCGTCCCCGCTAAGTACATGAAACCCGTCATCGCAATTGTGGGCCGACCGAACGTCGGTAAATCTACCCTATTTAATCGCCTAACCAAATCGCGCGATGCACTCGTTGCTGATTTTCCAGGACTAACCCGCGATCGCCATTATGGTAATGGTCGAGTGGGCGAGCGCGAGTTTATTTGCATTGATACCGGCGGCTTTGAGCCCGTCGCGAAGACCGGTATCTTGGCCGAGATGGCAAAGCAAACCAAGCAAGCAGTTGCAGAGTCTGATCTCATTATCTTTTTAGTAGATGGTCGTTTAGGTTTAGCACCCCAAGACCGAGTAATTGCAGAGTTCTTGCGCAAGACCGGTCGTCCAGTCATATTGGCGGTGAACAAAACAGAGGGCATGCCACACAGCGTGGTTACCGCTGACTTCCATGAGCTTGCCTTGGGTGAGCCTGAAGCAATTTCTTCTGCCCATGGCGATGGTGTGCGCTCCTTGTTAGAGGAAGCCTTAGATCGATTGCAGATTCCTGACCCTGTGCCAGAAGAAGAGTCTATTTTGGATGGCACACGCCCAATGAAGATTGCTGTAGTGGGTCGACCGAATGTCGGTAAATCAACTTTTATCAATACCTTAATTGGAGAGGAGCGGGTGATTGCCTTTGATCTACCCGGTACCACCCGCGATGCAATTGAAGTGCCCTTTGAGCGCAATGGCAAGTCCTATATCCTGATCGATACCGCAGGTCTGCGACGCCGCGGTAAGGTCTTTGAGGCAATCGAAAAGTTTTCAGTAGTTAAAACCCTACAAGCCATTAATGATGCCAACGTAGTGATTTTGATGCTTGATGCGCAGCAAGATATCTCGGAGCAAGATGCGCATATTGCGGGATATATTGTGGAAGCGGGGCGTGCGATGGTGGTGGCAGTGAACAAGTGGGATGGCATTGACACCTATGTCAAAGAACGGGCACGGGTTGAGATCTCCCAAAAACTGCGTTTTCTGGATTTTGCGAACGTGCATCCGATTTCTGCAAAGAAGGGCTTTGGCATTAAAGATCTATTTAAAGATGTGGATAAGGCCTTCCTAGCAGGTATGGCAAAACTTTCTACACCGAAGTTAACCCGTGCCATGATTGATGCGGTAGCCCATCAGCAGCCCAAACGAGTGGGGCGAGGACGACCAAAACTACGCTATGCACACCAGGGGGGTATGAACCCACCCATTGTGATTATTCATGGTAGCGCCCTTAGCGGGATTACCGATAGCTATAAGCGCTATCTAGAAGGGCGTTTTCGGGAGATCTTTGATCTCCGTGGCACCCCTTTGCGGATCGAGTTCCGTACCGCCGTAAACCCATACGTTAAAGAAGAAAAACCACGCCGTAAGTAGGTTTTGTAGTCCCCGTGGTGCAATTAATTTAATACGGGTAATATCCATTAGGTGAACAGTTTTATTGCAGTGATAAAAGCAAGACTCCCAAACAAAATAAGTAATAAGGAGCAGTATGAATAACAAACAAGTCCAACTTCTACAAGATCCGTTCTTAAATGCCTTGCGCAAAGAGCATATCCCCGTATCAATCTACTTGGTTAATGGCATTAAATTACAAGGTAATGTCGAGTCGTTTGATCAGTATGTAATCCTATTGCGTAATACCGTGACCCAAATGGTCTATAAACACGCCATCTCTACCGTTGTGCCAGCGCGCGCAGTAAATCTGAAGATGGATGAAGAGGAATCTCCGTCTGCATAACACGGGTGTTGAAGAGGTTCGTGCAGTCTTAGTTGGTATCGATACCGGTAAAGACGATTTTCCGGAAAGCATGGCAGAGCTTGCACTCTTGGCGGAGAGTGCTGGATCGATCCCTAGAGCCTCGGTAGTAGGGCGGCGTGGCAGCGTAGACCCCGCTCTTTTTATTCGTTCCGGTAAGGCTAACGAGCTACTACGCACCATGAATGAGCATGATGCTGAACTCGCGATCATCAACCATGCGATCTCTCCAACCCAGCAACGTAACTTAGAACGGCATCTCGGTAAGCATGTGATTGATCGTACCGGCTTAATCTTAGATATCTTTGCCCAACGGGCTAAAAGTCATTTAGGTAAAACCCAGGTTGAGCTGGCGAATGTGCGCTATCGCATGTCGCGCTTGGTGCGTGCATGGAGTCACTTAGAACGGCAAAAGGGTGGTATTGGTCTGCGCGGTGGCCCCGGTGAGACCCAAATGGAGTTGGATCGCCGGATGCTGGCGACTAAAGCAAAGCGCCTGGAAGCCGAACTGGATAAATTACAGCGCCAACAACGTACGCAACGCAGAGCCCGAGTTCGTAATCAAGTGTTCTCGGTCTCCTTAGTGGGTTACACCAATGCAGGTAAATCGACGCTATTTAATGCCTTAACCAAGGCTGGCACTTATGCAGCTGATCAACTCTTTGCCACCTTAGACACCACTTCCAGAAAAATCCACTTGGGTGAAGGGATGCAAATTGTCCTCTCCGATACTGTGGGTTTTATACGAGAACTTCCCCATCAATTGGTGGAGGCCTTTCGGGCCACCTTGGACGAGACCGTCCACGCCGACTTAATTCTGCATGTGATTGATGCCTGCAGTCCAGTAGCGCTTCAGCAACAGGCGGAAGTAGAAGCCGTTCTCAAAGAAATTGGAGCCGATACCATACCCCGCATTGAGGTCATGAACAAAATCGACCTGATGCCACAAACCTTTACTAAGGGCCCGCAGATTGTGCGCGATATTAATGGAGTGCCATATAAGGTCTTTATTTCTGCCCAAGCGGGAATGGGTTTAGACCTACTCCGAGGATGCCTTACCGAGTTTGCGCAGATGACTGATAAACTAAGGGATGAGCACGCTTTAGTCCAAAAATTAAGGGCCCATGGCGACCTCCTTGAACCATTAACTGATAGACCAGAAACAGCTGATTTTGATTTCCATCCAAACCCAAACCTTTCGCCTAACACTCCGTAAAGTACGTGATTACTTTGCAGGTTTTTTCTCAGTCAACGATCCGGGCTGGGGTAATAACCCCCAATCCAATGCCCCCAAAGGGGATAAGGATCCTAAGGGTGGTGAGAACCCTTCTCCCAATCCGCCTGAACAGCAACCACAAGATAATCGCCGTCCAAATAGCGGACCGCCTGATCTTGATGATCTTTGGCGTGATTTCAATGACAAGCTTAATAATCTGTTTGGGGGCAAAAAGCGTCCCTCTGGTGGTGGGCAGCAACCACCTAGCGGGGGTGGTCGTAAACCACCACAATTTAATGTTGATGGCTTTAACCCCAAAGTAGCTAGTATTGGCGCAGCAGTTATTTTGGGTCTGGTTTGGCTCTTTAGTGGCTTCTTCATGATTCAGGAAGGACAAGCCGGCGTAATCCTGACCTTTGGTAAATACGATTACACGGCTCGCCCGGGTATCAATTGGCGCTTACCATTTCCAATACAGTCCACCGAAATTGTTAACTTATCGGCAGTCCGATCTGTCGAGATTGGTCGTCCAGTCATTATTAAAGGAACCAATCAAAAAGACTCTTCGATGTTGACTGAAGATGAGAACATCATTGATGTGCGCTTTGCAGTTCAGTACCGCCTTAAAGATCCAATGGAGTACCTCTTTAATAACCGTGATCCAGATTTGGCAGTGGTGCAAGCCGCCGAGACCGCGGTGCGAGAGATTGTGGGTCGCAGCAAGATGGATACCGTTTTATACGAAGGACGCGAGAAAATCGCAATTGACCTATCGCTCTCGATTCAAAAGATATTAGATAGTTATAAGGCCGGTATCTTTATTACGAGCGTTACAGTACAAAATGTCCAGCCCCCTGAGCAAGTACAAGCAGCATTCGATGATGCGGTTAAGGCGGGACAGGACCAGGAGCGCTTAAAGAGCGAGGGTGAGGCGTACGCAAATGACATCCTGCCGCGCGCCAAAGGAACCGCAGCGCGCTTGAATCAGGAAGCAGAGGGTTATCGCGCTCGAGTTGTTGCGATGGCTGAAGGTGATGCCATTCGCTTTAAACAAATTTATACTGAGTATGCAAAGGCGCCTCAGGTTACTCGGGATCGGATGTATATCGATACCATGAGAGAGATTTACACCAATGTCTCTAAAGTATTGGTCGATACCACTAAGAGTAATAGCTTGCTGTATTTACCACTCGATAAGATTATTTCCCAGGTAAGCTCAGAAGCACAACAAGCTGCCCAAGCGCAAACAGGTGGTTTGCCAAGTATTCCAGCGCCTGCTGTCCCAAGTTCGATTGCTAATCCAGCACCTGTAGATCGTGCCCCTGAAAAACGCGATGGCTTACGCAGCCGTGATCGCGGCGATCGTTAAGAGTCGAGGAAAATAACTATGCCAAATCGTATCCTTGGACTTATTGTTAGCTTAGTAGTCGCTTTCTACTTAATTACATCCTGTATCTTCGTGGTAGATCAGCGCAAATATGCAGTGATATTTGCCTTTGGTCAGATAGTTGAGGTGATTGAAAAGCCTGGTCTACACTTTAAATTACCAGCACCGTTTCAAAACGTGATCTTCTTTGATCGTCGTATCATGACGATTGATAGTCCAGATGCAGAGCGCTTCATAACCGCAGAGAAGAAAAATCTCTTAGTGGACTCCTATGTGAAATGGCGGATTGTGGATCCCCTCAAGTTCTTCGTGAGCTTCCGAGGTGACGAGCGTCTTGCAACTGATCGAATGAACCAATTAGTGCGCTCTGCTCTGAATGAGGAATTTACAAAGCGTACGATTCGGGAAATTATTTCGGAGCAGCGTGAGCAAGTGATGCAGGGTATCCGTAAGAAAGTTGCGGAAGATGCGAAAGATATTGGTGTTGAGATCGTTGATGTACGCCTCAAGCGGGTTGATCTCTTGGCAGAAATTAGTGACTCAGTCTATCGTCGAATGGAAGCAGAGCGTAAGAGAGTCGCTAATGAACTACGTTCTACTGGCGCAGCTGAGTCCGATAAGATCCGCGCTAATGCCGAACGACAGCGTGATGTAATTTTGGCAGAAGCCTATCGTGATGCTCAGCGTATCAAGGGACTTGGTGATGCCCGAGCGACCTCATTCTATGCAGAAGCCTTTAATCGAGATCCTCAGTTCGCCCAGTTCTATCGTAGCCTTGAGGCTTATCGCAATTCCTTTAAGGACAAGAAGGACATTATGGTGATTGAACCCAATAATGATTTCTTCAGGTTCATGCAAAAGAAAAATTAATTTCTTTCATCATGAATCGCTGGTTATTACCTGAGGATATTGCTGACGTATTGCCATCTCGGGCTCGTAAGATTGAGGAGCTACGCCGTCGCGCGCTAGATCTTTATCAAACCTACGGATATGAGCTAGTAAATCCTCCCTTATTAGAGTTCTTGGATTCATTGCTCACTGGCACTGGCTCAGATCTCAATCTGCAAACCTTTAAGTTGGTGGATCAGCTCTCTGGTAGAACCCTTGGATTACGCGCTGATATCACCCCTCAGGTGGCTCGTATTGATGCCCACTTACTAAATCGAGAGGGGGTTACACGCCTTTGTTATGCTGGATCAGTTGCCCACGTGCGAGCACCAGCAGGATCGAGCTCGCGTGAGGAGCTTCAGATCGGGGCGGAGATTTATGGTCATGCAGGATGGGAGGCCGACCTTGAGGCCCTTAGCCTGCTCTTACAAACTCTCAATAAGGCTGGCCTTAAAAAGGTCTATCTCGATCTCTCGCATGCGGGTGTCTTGAAAGGCATCTTGGGAGATCATGCGCTCAACGCAAGCGATACAGAATCCCTCTACGCCTTCTTACAAACAAAAGATCGTTCGGGCCTAAGTAGTTATATTACTAAGATGCCGCCCTCGATTGGCAAATCCTTGATAGCCTTAATTGAGCTTAATGGTGCCTGCGCAGAAGTACTAGTGAATGCACGTTCTGGCAAGTTCGCATTACCCAAGAACCCAGTCATTGAGCAAGCCTTAAATGATCTTGCACGATTAAGCGAAGTACTGTCCTCCTATGGGGTTGAACTGAGCATTGATTTGGCAGATCTGCGTGGTTATCAATATCACAGCGGGGTGATGTTTGCTGCTTATGTGGATGGCTTGCCTCAACCAATTGCACGTGGTGGACGCTATGACCATGTTGGTCAAGCATTTGGTCGTTCACGTCCGGCCACGGGCTTCTCATTGGATCTTTATACATTGGCCGATTACTCCAACTTAGATGTCAAATGCAGCGCTATTATTGCGCCGTGGTCGGATGATCAAAAACTATTAGCCATGATTGCAGATCTGCGGAGTAAAGGCGAAGTCGTGATTCAATTACGCAAGGGTGATGAAGCCAGGGCAGAAGAGTTTGTCTGTGATCGTGAGCTTATTCAACAGGGTGCAAGTTGGCAGGTGCAAGCAAAATAAGTTGATCAGTAAACCCTTCAGAACGAATAAAAATAAACTGGAATTCATATGGCGCAATCGGGTCGTAATGTTGTAGTGATCGGCACTCAATGGGGTGACGAAGGGAAAGGCAAAGTCGTTGACTGGTTGACCGATCATGCGCAAGCAGTCGTTCGCTTCCAAGGGGGTCATAACGCGGGTCACACCCTCATCATCGGAAATAAAAAAACCATTCTGCGTCTTATTCCATCGGGCATCATGCATCCCAAGGTCACTTGCTATATTGGCAATGGTGTTGTGCTCTCCCCCGAAGCCCTCTTTAAAGAGATTGGTGAGCTCGAAGCTGCAGGCTTAGATGTCAAAAGCCGTTTAAAGATCTCGGAAGCAGCTACCTTAATACTGCCATATCACGTCGCTATCGATCATGCGCGTGAGAAGAAACGCGGTAGCGATAAGATTGGCACCACAGGTCGTGGCATTGGCCCCGCCTATGAAGATAAAGTAGCCAGAAGAGCACTGCGCGTACAAGACTTTTTCTATTCGGACCAATTTGCAGCTAAGCTCAAAGAGAACTTGGACTATCACAACTTTGCCTTGACCCACTACTATAAGGTCGATCCACTCGACTATCAAACAGTTCTCAATGAGATGATGTCGTTTGCAGAACAGATTAAGCCAATGGTGGTTGATGTCTCTAGCGCTCTGTATGCTGCAGAGCAGGCTGGTCACAACTTATTATTCGAGGGCGCACAAGGCACCTTGCTGGATATTGATCATGGCACTTATCCCTTTGTGACTTCCAGTAACTGCGTAGCTGGTAATGCTGCTGCTGGCTCGGGTGTTGGCCCGGGCTCATTGCATTACATCTTAGGAATTACTAAGGCGTATTGCACACGTGTGGGCGCTGGTCCATTCCCCAGCGAGCTCTATGATCATGAGAACCCAGCCAAGCAAGATCCTGTCGGTATCCGTCTCGCAGAAGTTGGTAAAGAGTTTGGCTCGGTGACCGGTAGACCCAGAAGAACCGGTTGGTTGGATGCTGCTGCTCTTAAGCGCTCCATCCAAATTAATGGATTAACCGGACTATGCATCACCAAACTGGATGTACTGGATGGGATTAAAACCATTCGTCTGTGTGTGGGCTACAAACTCGATGGTAAGACTCTGGATGTATTACCAAGAGGCGCAGAAGCAGTTGCGCGTTGTGAGCCAATCTATGAGGATTTTGCAGGTTGGACCGATAGTACGGTCGGCATAACTGATTGGAATAAATTACCCAAAACAGCCCAAGACTATCTCAAGCGCGTGCAAGAGATCTGCGGCAGACCGATTGCCATGGTCTCCACAGGACCAGAGCGCGATGAGACCATATTGTTGCAACATCCATTTGAAAGTTGAACAACTTCTTATTTGGTGCCCAGAAGAGGACTCGAACCTCCACAACCTTTCGATCGCCAGCACCTGAAGCTGGTGCGTCTACCAATTTCGCCATCTGGGCAGTGCTTGCATTATAGGTTGCCTGTCAGAACTATGTGGTCAAATCATCTAAATGAGTTGTTTATTGAAACACCCAATCCAAAAAGTATCTAATGCGTAAAAATGAAATTCCTGTGCCGCGCGATGGTGACCGTCAAGGCACTGTACAGGGCCATCGCGATGGCTTTGGCTTTGTGGCTCCCGATGACGGCGGAGAAGATATCTTTCTTTCTGAGCGGGAGATGGCTCGGGTCATGCATGGAGATCGAGTTTCTATCCGTGTTTTAGGAACCGATCGACGCGGTCGCCCCGAAGGCCAAATTGTGGAGGTATTGGTACACGCTAATCGGGTAGTTATCGGACGCCTTCTCAATGAGAACGGGGTTCTGATCGTAGCCCCCGAAGATAAACGCATTGGTCATGACATCTTGATCCCACCCAAGGGACAAGGAATGGCCAAGCTGGGTCAAGTAGTGAGCGTTGAGATTATTGATTACCCCGATAGCTATCGACAGGCCGTAGGACGAGTGACCGAGGTCTTGGGTGAGATTGATGATCCCGGAATGGAAATCGAGATTGCGGTGCGCAAGTACGGAGTGCCTCATACATTTTCGCCAGCGGCACTAAAAGAGTCTGAGGCATTACCGAATGCCGTTACCCAAGATGATCTTATTGGGCGAGTTGATCTGCGTGATGTTCCCCTAGTAACGATTGACGGTGCGGATGCACGCGATTTTGATGATGCGGTTTATTGTGAACCAGTGCAATACGGTCAAGCTAAAGCATGGCGCTTAATTGTGGCAATTGCTGACGTTGCTCATTATGTCAAGCCAGATCATCCTCTCGATAAGGATGCATTATTGCGAGCAACCTCAGTGTATTTCCCCAGAAGAGTGATCCCAATGCTGCCAGAGAAGATCTCTAATGGATTATGCTCTCTCAACCCTGGAGTCGATCGCCTGTGTATGGTGTGCGACGCTGTAGTTGATCAACGTGGCGAGATCTTGGCCTATCAGTTTTATCAAGGGGTCATGCATTCCTCCCAACGTTTTACATACGACACCGTCTGGGAGATCTTAAGTAACACCCGTGGACCAGAGGCAGTGCGCTACGCCGAGTTCAATGAGCAATTAAACAATCTCTACCATCTCTACAAAATCTTATTAGCTGCCCGTGAGAAGCGGGGCGCCATTGATTTTGAGACCACCGAGACGCAAATCATTAGCAATGAGTTAGGTAAGATCTTGCGGATAGAGCCAAGATTGCGCAATGACGCACACCGCTTGATTGAAGAATGCATGCTAACCGCCAACGTTTGTGCAGCAAACTTCTTACAAAAGCATAAGCATCTCAGTTTGTTCCGAGTGCATGGTGAGCCATCCCTTGAGAAGGTACAAACTCTCAAGCAAGTACTGCGTACAACGGGCTTGCATCTAACGGGTACCGATAAGCCCCATCCCAAGGACTTTGCCAAGCTCATGAAAGAGATTAAAGCGAGACCGGATGCTGGCATGTTACAGATGATGATCTTGCGCTCGATGCAGCAAGCGATTTATCAACCAGAGAACGAAGGACACTTCGGACTCTCGTACCCAGCGTATGCGCATTTCACAAGCCCGATACGACGCTACCCTGATTTATTAGTGCATCGCTCAATTAAAGCGATTCTTAATAAGAAGAGTTATCACCCGCATCTGCCCGAGGATGTGCCGATGAACTTGACCATGCCGCGGAAGGGTCAGGGGAGAGCCAATGCTGCTGCTGTGAAGCAATCGCAACAGGACGCCAAGACCAAGGGTAAGAAAGCAGGGGCCAAGCAGGTTTCCAAAGATGGTGCAGCACTTGCGGTCTGGGCCCAATTTGGTGTTCACTGTTCTGCCAATGAGCGTCGAGCCGATGAAGCCTCGCGGGATGTTGAGGCATGGTTGAAGTGTTACTACATGCGTGATCACCTTGGTCAGGAGTACTCAGGCACGATTACTGGCGTAGCTAATTTTGGTCTCTTTGTGCAACTCGAGAGCCTCTTTGTCGAGGGTATGGTGCACGTGACCGAGCTCGGTGGAGATTATTACCAATACGATGAAGCTCGCCAAGAACTCCGTGGGGAACGCACGGGTATCCGGTATCGCATTGGTGATCGCTTGCATGTATTAATAAGTCGAGTGGACTTAGATGCCCGTAAGATTGAGTTTGGATTGGTAAAGGCTAATCTTGGCAATGAACGCGATGGCACCCGTTTTAAATCCGTCGTCTTGGCCTCTGATACGGGACGCCCAAACAAGAAGGCTGCGCATAAGAAAACTCGTCCGGATGAGAAGGCTCCACGACGCGATGCCGCTCCTAGTAAAGCAAATAAGAAAACTAAAGCCAAGAACGGTCGTAATCCTACAGCTCGTCAGCCCTCGATTGCCCAAGGGACCGGTCAGAAGAGCACCAAAGGGAAGCGTAAATGAAACAAATATTGTTAGGTTTTCATGCGGTGCAGACTCGCTTACGCATCGATCCTGAAAGTCTGCAATCGGTCTATTACGATCCAGCACGACGTGATCGACGCATGGCAGATTTCATTAAACAGGCTGAGCCACTCTTAGGCAAGAGACTATATTCCGCCAATGCTGATCGCTTGCATAATCTAGCTGGACACGACCGCCATCAGGGGATTGTGGCTTTAGCAGAGCCCATCTCGATTGCTAGAACACTCCCTGAGTTGCTCGATAGCATTGATGCCAAGAATGATCCCCCCCTCCTCTTGGTTTTAGATGGCATCACAGACCCACATAATTTAGGAGCTTGCCTACGGGCTGCGGATGGAGCAGGCGTTCATGGAGTGATCGTTCCCAAAGATCGCTCTGCGAGCATTAATGCCACCGTGAGCAAAGTGGCAAGTGGTGCTGCTGAAGTAGTGCCCATCATTACAGTCACGAACCTCGCTAGAACTATGCGCGAGATGCAAGAGCTTGGCATTTGGTTGATTGGTACCGACGATCAAGCAGAGCAATCGATCTATGACGTGGATCTCAAAGGACCCACTGCGATTGTGATGGGAGCCGAAGGTGAAGGAATGCGCCGTTTAACCCGTGAGACCTGTGATCAGTTAGTCAACATCCCGATGCAAGGTGCGGTAGAAAGTCTGAATGTATCGGTAGCAACGGGTGTTACTTTGTATGAAGCAAGACGTCAACGCCTTGCTAAGAAATAAAAAGATCTAACTAAATTAGCTTAACTGAGCAATCTTAACTGAGTACGACCTCAAGCTTTTCGATATCTGCACAGAATGTCTTGATCCCCTCGGAGAGTTTCTCGGAAGCCATCGGATTCTTGGCCAACTCATTTTCAAAGTGAGCCTGATCAAGATGTATCTGTTTCATATCGGCCCTCTGAGCTTCTTCTGCAATGAGTCTTGGGCTCACCTCAGTATTGCTCGCTTGTAACTCTGCCAAGAGTTCAGGGCTGATGGTAAGTAAATCACAACCCGCTAGCTCTAGGATCTGACGTGTATTTCTAAAGCTAGCACCCATAATTTCGGTAGCAATCCCAAAGTGCTTGTAATAGGTGAAGATCGAACGAACCGATTGCACGCCAGGATCGTTTGCTCCAGCATGTTGAGCAATCGACCATTGATCGCCTAAGGATTTTTTATACCAATCACTGATGCGACCCACAAACGGTGAAATCAATTGCGCTTTGGCATCGGCACATGCAATAGCTTGCACCAGAGAAAAGAGTAAGGTCATATTGCAATGGATACCGTCTTGCTCTAACTGTCGAGCAGCAACAATACTCTCCCAAGTGCTTGCTAATTTAATTAAGACCCGAGCACGATCAATGCCTACGGATTCGTACAGGGCGATGATCTCCCGAGCCTTACGAACGGTTGCTGCAGTATCAAAGGATAGGCGGGCATCCACCTCGGTAGAAACGCGACCCGGCACAATCTTCAAAATCTCCCCCCCAAAAGCGACCAGAACCCGATCAATCAGCTGCGCTGGAGAGGCTTTAGGGTTAGAGCGTTTTACATCTGCCACTAAATTACTGTAGGCGCTTTGTTGAACCGCCTTCAAAATTAAGGAGGGATTGGTAGTGGCATCTTGTGGCTGAAATTGGCGCATGCGCTCAAAGTCACCCGTATCGGCAACCACCGTGGTATAGCGCTTGAGTTGAGAGAGGGTATCCATAACCGAATAGTAAATGATAGCGAAAACATTCGGTATGATTGCAATCATGAACCAAGACGATCTCAAGAAACAGGTTGCCCAAGCCGCCAAAGAGGAGGTTCTCCAGCGTATGCCAAAAGGTCAGTATTTGGGGATCGGAACAGGCTCAACCGCGAACTGGTTTATTGACCTCTTAGCCCCACACCGCGATCACTTTGCGGGAGTGGTATCGAGCTCCTTAGCGAGTACTGAGCGCCTGATTAAATTAGGCTTTTATGTGGTGGATGCCAGTCAGCTACCGGAGTCGATCCAAACACAATCTCATCTCTTGCCGATGTATGTTGATGGTGCTGATGAGATTAATCCACGGGGTCATATGATCAAGGGCGGTGGTGGAGCACTCACACGCGAGAAGATTATTGCAAGCCTTGCCAAGGAATTTATCTGCATCTGCGATGAGTCCAAGAAAGTAAATACTCTTGGTAAATTTCCATTACCGCTTGAGGTGATCCCTCTGGCGCAATCAGCCATTATACAAGCCCTGAAACAGTGGGGCGGTACCGCCAAACTGCGCTTGATCTCCTCTGGAAAGCAAGAAGGTCAACCATTCTTGACAGATAACGGTGCATGGATCCTGGATGTGCATGGATTGGATATCAAAGACCCCGTCCAACTAGAGAGAGACCTCAATCAAATAGCAGGGGTCATTTGTGTTGGGCTTTTTGCCCAAGGTCACGCTAATTTACTGTTAGTTGGCAGTCAGCAGGGCGTTCAGCGAGTTCAGTTCTCTAAATAAAGTTTATAAATAAACTTACTGTGCTGGCGGCACATAACCACTGGCCATATCAGCACCACCCTCAAAGAAGTATTTCTCGACCTGTTTGAGTAGATACTGACGTGCGCGTGGATCGGCCATATTAAGACGATTCTCATTGATCAGCATCGTTTGATGCTTAAGCCAGTCTGCCCACGCTTCTTTAGATACCTGATTCCAGATCTTCTTGCCCAGTTCACCAGGAAGAGGAGCAAAGTCTAGACCTTCAGACTCTTTATTGAGCTTAATACACTGAACCATTCTTGCCATACAAACCTCTTTTTAACGAATGAGCCTAATTATAGGTAGGAATACAAAAAAGGTTTGCAAAAGCGAGATACCCCTCAAAAGTTAGAGACCGCACTCTCGATCTAAATCTTTTTGGTAAGTACCATGGATTTACGGTCCCAGTTGTAAATCTGCTTGCGCTCTTCGGGTAGAGCATCCACGCTGGCCCTCACAAAACCACGCTTGAGGAACCAATGTTCGGTACGGGTGGTTAAGACAAATAAAGAAGTAATACCTTCACGCTTTGCTCTGACCTCAATCCGCTTTAACAGTCGCTCGCCATCCCCAGAGCCTTGAGAGTCAGGATCCACCACTAAACAGGCTAACTCGCCAACACCATTAGGGAATGGAAAGAGGGCTGCACAACCAAACAAGACCTTATCATGCTCAATGACTGAGAACCGAGCGATATCCCGCTCGATCACGTCTTGACCGCGCGCAGCTAGAACACCTTCCGTTTCAAGGGGAAGGGTCAATTGCAAAATACCACCCACATCGTCTTGCGTAGCCTCGCGCAAGTTCTCAATATCGGATGCGGCCAACATCATGCCAACACCATCGTGGGTAAAGAGCTCTTCTAAGAGGACGCCATCGCGATTGCAGGGTAAGAAATGCGTTCTACTCACACCTGAGCGAACCGCCCGAATCGCGGTATTGAGGAAGTTGCGCATATTACTGGGAAGATCAGGGTAGAGCTGGAGGTAGTCTTGTAATTGGGCAATGGATAGCTCGGTAACTACATGACCTTCTTTATCTTGGAGGCCTGGGAAGGGGGACAAGAAAATAAGTTTGTCAGCCTTCAACGCTGAAGCTGTGGCCGATGCAAGATCCTCAAACGATAAATTAAATGCCTGTCCTGTGGGAGAGAACCCCAGGGGAGATAACAAAACTAATTTGCCATTATCCAAAGACATCTTGATGGACTCGGAGTCAACCTTACGGACCAGTCCTGTGTGAACATAGTCAATACCATCTACGACCCCAATGGGCATGGCGGTAATAAAGTTGCCCGAGATTACCGAGATGCGTGAGCCTGCCATGGGAGTATTTGGAAGTCCCCGACTAAATGCCGCCTCGATATCTAAACGCAGTTCGCCAGCAGCCTCTTTGACACACTCCAGTGCAGCTGGATCGGTAATCCGATAGCTACTCATATGACCCTTGCCAAACTTACTCTTGATCTTGCGTAAGGATAGTTGCTCATCAATTTGAGGCCGAATACCATGCACTAAGACGATTCGCATGCCCATGGCATGCAACATGGCGATGTCTTCAATCAGGTTCTCAAGTTGATCAAAGTCAAGAGCCAGCTCTCCCGCAAACGCAATGACGAAGGTCTTTTCACGAAATGCATGAATGTAAGGCGCAACCTCACGCAGCCAACCCACGAAGGGAAAGCTCGAATTTGCTGGAAGATTGGGTGAGGATGTAGACATAATGAGAAAATTATAGGGTGCAAGCGCTGAGATACCAAATAAAATATGGCAAGGGGTTGGATTATCCATACCCCATGAGGTCGCAATGAGTGCGTCTCAAAAAGTGATCTGGCATCCTCTTCATGGAAAAGAGATTGCGTTTCCAGAGGCTTTACCGGTCTCGGGTCAACGCGATACGATCGCAAAAGCCTTTCTGGCAAGCCCTGTGATCATTGTCTGTGGAGAGACGGGGTCGGGTAAAACAACTCAATTACCAAAGATTTGTTTGGCTCTGGGTCGAGGACGCATCCACCAAGGTGGTTTGATTGGGCATACCCAACCCCGTCGTATTGCCGCCACAAGTACCGCTAAACGGATTGCGCAAGAGCTAGGTTCCCCCATCGGCCAGGATGTCGGGTATCAAGTTCGCTTTGCGGATCACACCAGCCCAAGTGCCTCGATCAAGCTCATGACCGACGGAATATTGTTGGCAGAGACCCAAAGAGACCCGCTCTTAAGGATGTATGACACCATCATCATCGATGAGGCCCATGAGCGCAGCCTTAATATTGACTTCCTCTTGGGCTACTTACGACAACTGATCGATAAGCGGAAGGATCTCAAGATCATCATCACTTCTGCAACCATTGATGCAGAGCGCTTTGCAAATCACTTTGCTATGAACGGCAAGAGTGCACCAGTGATTGAGGTGAGCGGTCGACTCTATCCGGTCGAGCAACGCTATTTACCGCTGGAGCAGGAGAACAAAAAAGAGACTCTAGAGATTACGGAAGGAGTTTGCAAAGCAATCGGTGATGTCTGGCGTGAGGGAGTCAGTGGAGCAGGTGATGTCTTGGTGTTCTTACCGGGCGAGCGTGAGATTAGGGACTGTGCCGAAGCATTGCGTAAAGACCCCGTGCTGCAACGCTTTCATCCTGAGCTCCTATCCTTGTTTGCACGCCAAGCCGTGAGTGAGCAAGAACGCGTATTTCAGAAAGGTAATGGCCGCCGCATCATCTTGGCTACTAATGTGGCCGAGACCTCACTCACCGTTCCAAACATACGGTATGTGGTTGACACTGGCTTAGCACGGGTTAAGCGCTACTCCTATCGCAATAAAGTGGAGCAATTGCAAATAGAGCCTATCTCCCAAGCAGCTGCCAATCAACGTGCAGGTCGTTGTGGACGAGTATCCGATGGTATTTGTATTCGTCTTTACAGTGAAGAGGATTACAAAGCAAGGCCTGCTTACACAGACCCTGAGATTCTCAGAAGCTCATTAGCAGCAGTGATTCTTCGTATGACATCTCTGCATTTGCCACCGGTTAATCAATTCCCCTTCATCGATAAACCACTCGGACGCGCGATTGCCGACGGGATGCAATTGCTTGAAGAGCTCGGAGCGATTGAGATCCAAGAAGAAAGCAATCAAGGCAGTGTCGCACTGCAGCTGACAAGTATTGGAAAAGAGTTAGCAGATCTACCCTTAGACCCACGGATTGCCCGTATCTTGCTAGCCGCCAAGGATCAGCATGCACTCAAGGAGCTCACCATCATTGCATCGGCGATGGCTTGCCAAGATCCGCGCGAGCGTCCGATGGAGATGGCAAGTGCTGCAGACCAAGCCCATCAGCTCTTTGCCGATGAGCGCTCTGAGTTTCTGGGATTCATTAAGCTTTGGAACTGGTATCAAGATGCTCTGACCCATAAACAAAGCAATCGCCAACTCGAGAACCTCTGCCGTAGTAAGTTTTTATCACCCAGACGATTGCGTGAATGGCGAGACGTGCATGGGCAACTACATGTGCTACTTGCTGAAAAGGCTTGGAAGGATAATCAAACGCCTGCTACCTATGAGCAAGTCCATACGGCTTTACTTACAGGGCTACTGGGCCATATTGCCAAGCGGGATGAAGAGGACTCCACCAGTCGTTCACAAAAAACTGCCAACTACATGGGCGCCAGAGGAATCCGTTTGCATCTCTGGCCTGGATCGAGTCTTGGTAAAAAGGTAGGCGCATGGTTTTTAGCTGGTGAGATTCAGGAGACCAGTCGTTTGTATGCCAGAACCTTAGCCAAGATCGAGCCCCAGTGGGTCGAAAAAGTGGCTAAGCACCGACTGATTAAAACGCTCAGCGATCCCTTCTGGGACAAACAGAGTGGGGAGGTCATGGCCTATGAGCGCGCCACTCTTTATGGCTTACCAATCTATCATGGCCGCCGTGTCGCGTATGCGCCGCATGACCCTGACGAGGCCCACCAGTTATTTATTCAAAAGGCATTGGTCGAGGGCGAGCTCTTTGGCAAAGTCGATACACCTGCCCTTGAGAAAGAGACTCAAGCCGAAGCTAAAAAACGCTACGGTAAATTATTTGCATTCTTCTGGCATAACCGGCAACTGATTCGTGAGATAGAGGCCCTTGAGCATCGCTCACGCCGTCCCGATGTGTTGGTAGACGATGAGTTACTCTTCGCTTTTTATGCCCAACAGCTCGACAAGGCGATCTATAGTCGATCAACTCTGCAGGCTTGGTTAGAACGCGATCGAGCGCAAACTGAACAAAAAGATCACGCACTGCGCTTACAAAAGAATGATCTGATGCGCCATGAGGCCGCAGGCATCACGGTAGATCGTTACCCCAAAGTTATCAAGATGAACGGCATTGAGCTAAAGACCGCCTATCACTTTGAGCCCGGTAGTCCTAAAGATGGCGTTACCCTAATAGTACCCTTGAGCGTCTTAAACCAGGTTGATCCACTCAAAGCAGAATGGCTGGTACCGGGCCTGTGTGATGAGAAGGTGCAACTCCTTCTTAAATCACTTCCCCAGAAACTAAGACGTCATTACATACCGCTTGCAGAGCATGCTAAACAATTTGTGCAGCACGCTGTGGATCAAGAACAATTTGGGCAAGGGGATTTAATAGACAGCTTGATTCGGTATCTGCGGGAGAGTAAAGCAATCGATATCAAGCGCGCTGACTTTAGAATGGAGACCCTCCCAGCCCATTGTCTTATGAACTTTCGCTTGCTTGATGAGCACGGCAGACAAATGGACCTAGAGCGGAATTTAGTGAAGTTACGCACGGAGTTCGGATCCATTGCTAGGGAGGTATTTCAGAGCCTCGCACAAAAAAGTATGAGCGCAAACGATGATGGAAGCGACCAGGAGAGCCAAGGTCAAACTAAGCAAAGCGAGGTAGGCAAAGTAAGTCCGAGCAGGGCGATTGAAACAGGGTCTTATCAGCACTGGGAGTTTGGCGATTTGCCCGAGACCTTAGAGATTGCCAAGGGTGGCCAAACTCTTTTTGGGTATCCCGCAATTGTGGATTGTAAAACAGCGGTTGATCTTGAGGTCTTTGATGATCCCCAAGAGGCTAAGCAAATCCATCGCCTAGGCTTAAAACGACTGTATGCTTTGGTCCTCAGAGAGAACATCAAAGCGCTTCATAAACAACTGCCCGGTGCTCGCGATATTGGCCTACTCTTTATGCAATTAGGATCGGTTGAGGCCTTGATTGAAGAGATAGTGATGATGGCGATCGAGCGGGCCTTTATGCAAGACGGCTTAGCAAGTACAAAAGCAGAGTTTGAGGAATCTTTGCAAAAGGGCAAGCCCCGGTTTGTCTTAATTGCTGGCGATATTGCTAAACATGTCTTATTAACCCTGCAGGAGCATGCGGAAGTTAGTAAAAAGATCGCCACCGCGAAGGCTTTATCGAACAGCGCCTTCGAGGATATCCGCCAGCAATTACAAGGCCTTGTGCATGCGCAATTTCTGGGGCAAACGCCCTATGAGCAACTAGTGCACCTACCTCGTTATCTCAAAGCTATTGGCCTACGTATTGAAAAACTCCGCAGCAACACGGCGCGGGATGCGCAATGCCAAAAGGATTGGGAGTCCTTGGCACGTCCTTGGCAAAAGATGCGCCAAGGCGCCAAAGGGTCGGGTCATTACCAATTAGAGCAAGATCCTCGCATCAAAGAGTTTCGTTGGCAACTTGAAGAGTTAAGGGTGGCATTGTTTGCTCAAGAACTAAGAACCCCAACCCCTATGTCTGTGAAGCGTCTTGAGAAGGTATTGGCGAGCCTGCGTTAATGCACTAGGACAATAAACCTATTGCCCCTAGGCTTATGAGTAATCTTCATTGAAGTCAAGCGGGCTTTACAATCTCATAATGCTCATTTTATTAAGAACCTACTTCATTTCCTTCATCGGGACATTGTTTTTGTGCCTGTCACCATTTGCGTTTGCCACACAGCCAAAGATTGCTATTGTGCTTAATTCAGGGGAGGCAACCGTAAGCTTGATTGATATGGCAACTCGTAAGGTTACCAAGACCTTTTATGTGGGTAAAGAGCCCCATCACTTGATGATGACCCCCGATGAAAAAACCCTCTTGGTTGCTAATGCGGTGGGTGACGATATTGCGTTACTCAATCCCATCACGGGCGAGATTACTGGGCGTATTCCCAAAATTATTGATCCTTACCAAATTGGCTATTCCCCGAATTTCAAATGGTTTGTGGCTGCTGCCAATCGCCTAGACCGTGTAGATGTCTACGCTGCCAATGGCGCTGAATTCAAACTAGCTAAATCGATTCCAGCAGCAAAGACCCCAAGCCATATTGCATTCACATCCGATAGCAAGCTAGCTTTCGTTACCCTACAAGATTCTGCCGAAGTGGTCGCAATTGATCTAGAAAAACAAGTGATCGTTTGGCGCATGCCAACCGGCCCAGTACCCGCTGGTCTGTGGATGACGCCGAAAGATCAGTATTTACTAGTTGGTATTACTGGTGCAGATTATGTTCAGGTGATTGATTGGCGTAATCAAAAAGAGATTAAGCGGATTAAGACCGCTAATGGCGCGCATAATTTTCGTCCTTTGGGTGATAAAAAACATGTTTTCGTCACCAATCGAGTTACCTCCAGCATTAGTTTGCTCAATATGCAAACTCTTGAAAAGGTGGGAGATATTACGGGCTTGCCTGCCGGCCCAGATGATATGGAACTCACGCCAGATGGTAAAACACTATGGGTCACATTGCGTTTCTCTAAAAAAGTAGGCGTGATTGATGTGCCTTCCATGAAACTAATTGACGTCATACCGGTGGGACGTTCACCTCACGGCGTTTTTTTCTATCCCCGGGCAAGTTGGGAGTAGCCCATGAGCAAGATGCGAGTAAGCCTTTTATCTCTCATTACGCTACTCAGTACCTTTGGAGCTCTTCCTGCTGCAGCACAAAGTAACTCTTGCAACAAGACCGCTTATCTCACCTTTGATACTGGCAATATGGCCGTAGCTGAGTTTATTGCTCAGGTTTTAAATCAACATAAGATTAAGGCCACCTTCTTTCTAGCCAACGAGAAGACCAAGCAAGGGGGATACTCCTTAGACGATTCTTGGAAAACGTATTGGCAAGAGCGGGTTAAAGAAGGCCATCGTTTTGGTAGCCATACCTATGACCATAGTTACTGGGTCAAAGACGTTGGTGAGTCTGATGTTATTTTGCGTCCTCAGTTTGGAAATAAAGCAGGTAAGGCGATTCGCTTTAATCAAGCAGAACTTTGCACAGAAATTAAACGGGTAGGTCAGCGCTTTCAGGAGCTCACAGGCAAACCTATCGATCCTATTTGGCGAGCCCCTGGAGGAAAAACCTCCGAGCGCTTAATTGCTATGGGTGAGCAGTGTGGTTACAAGCATATCGGCTGGTCAGCGAGTGGCTTTTTGGGGGACGAACTAGACTCCAAACGCTATCCCAATGCGGCTTTGCTCGACAAGGCCAGTAAGGGTCTAAAGAATGGCGATACTGCCATCGCCCATTTAGGGATCTGGTCTAGAGAGGACCCCTGGGCCCCAGCGGTTCTTGAGCCTCTGATTGAGAACTGGAAAAAACGGGGCTTTTGCTTTGCCCTAATCCCAAATTGACGATAATGGATACATGAGCTTTTTAGAATACATTCAGGAAGCCTATAGCGCACTCCATGGCATGCTTTATGCACAGGTTGTCGAACCCATTTTATTTGCCATGGGCAAGATGGCCTGGGCTGAGGATGTATTTGATGGAACTGAATGGTTTTTATTAGGGTGCATCCAGCTATTGATCATTTCTGTGATCTTTAGAACTTGGGAGAGATTTTGGCCTGCTGAGCAACAAGCAAAGACCGATCCGAGCATTCGTACCGATTTACTCTATACCCTGATCCATCGACTCGGATTCTTTCATGGAATATTTTTCATACTCTTTGCCGGAATCTTTTTTCAGATCTCATCCCTCTTGCACGATATTCGTTTTGAGCGATTAAACGTTGAGAACTGGTTGCCTGGATTTACTTCTATTCCGATTATTAGTTTCTTTATCTACCTTATTCTGCTTGATTTCATTGATTATCTCTATCATCTGGCTTCTCATCGCATTCATTGGTGGTGGCAGTTACATGCCTTGCATCACAGTCAAACAACCATGACCGCCTGGTCGGATGATCGTAACCATATGCTTGATGATGTAATGCGTGCGATGGTCTTTGCATTTTTTGCATTATTGTTTGGTGTACCTCCCGGACAATTTATATTCTTGGTGGTTCTAAGTCAGCTTATTCAGAGCTGGCAACACGCAAACATTAATGTCCACTTAGGCTGGGCTCGCTATCTGATTGTTTCCCCTTTATTCCATCGCTATCACCATGCGGTTGGATATGGTCATGATGCACCTGGCAAACCAGGCGTCTTAGGAGGTTGTAATTTTGGTGTGTTATTTCCGTGGTGGGATATTGCTTTTGGCACAGCCGTGTTTACTGATAAGGTCTATCCAACCGGAGTCAGAAACCTAAAGGTCTCTAATAATTTACTGGTGCAACAGTGGCAGGGTTTACGTCACTCCGTTCGGGAGCTATTTAGCTCACGTGGACAGATACATCGATCTCATGAAATGCACTGACTCGAAGTTAAAACCCAGGACATCATGATGGGTGAGGTCATTCGTGCACTGGGCTTAGCGTTGGTTGGCACTATGCATCCAAAGATGCTGTGGCTAAGCTTTAGACCTTTCTTGATTGTGTCGATATTTTGGGGCTGCGTTATCTGGCTTATTTGGTCACCAGCTCTTGAGATTCTAAGAACCTTTCTAACGACATCGATCTTTACAAGCTGGATTCAGAATGCTTTGGAGATAGTAGGGTTTGATGAAGCCCGCGCTTGGATTGCACCACTGTTCTTGGTGATGTTATTGATTCCAGTAATCGCAATCAGTTTATTAGTGTTCATTGCGTTCTCCACTGTGCCAGCGGTTGTTGAGAGCGTCGTGAAGCAAAGTGCCTATAAAGATCTAGCTCGTTTACAAGGTGGCAGTTTTATGGGCAGCTTTTTCTATACCCTGTGGTCTGCGTTCATTTGCTTGGCACTGGTCTTACTCACGCTCCCGGTTTGGTGGATCCCGCCGTTAGTCGCTATCTTTCCACCACTTCTTTGGGGATGGTTGACCATGCGTTTGATGTCTTATGACGTCTTAGCAAATCATGCGAGCTCACAGGAGCGCGACCAACTCCTAGAGACACATCGTTGGACTTTATTAGGCATGGGTGTGGTTGCAGGAATGTTTGGCGCCGTACCAACATTTTTCTGGGCGACCTCTGCGCTTGCTTTAGTTCTTTTCCCCTTTGTTTCATTTGTCGCTTTATGGGTTTACTCAGTCATTTTTATCTTTGCTGCTTTGTGGTTTAGTCATTATTTATTAAATGCTTTAAAGCAGTTGAGGGATGTCCAGCATGCTCGTGAAGAAGCAAAAACAATTGATGTCACTACAAATAGCATTACCAATCAAGCGGGCCCCTCACATTCTGGGGTAATTGATGGCTAAGAGCGATGGGCGTCGCTTCGGATTGATTGTGATCGGCGATGAAATTTTATCGGGCCGTCGTCAAGATAAACATTTAGCCAAGATGATTGAGTTGCTCTCTGAGCGAGGATTAAGTTTGTCATGGGCTCGCTATGTAGCGGATGACCCTGAGCAAATTATCGACACCCTTAAGCAAAGCTTTGCAAGTGGCGATGTGGTCTTTAGTACCGGTGGGATTGGTGCAACACCGGACGATCACACGCGCGCCGCAGCAGCTAATGCATTGGGTTTGCAACTGGCACTGCATCCACAAGCAAAAGAGCTCATTACGGCACGGATTGTGGCGAGCGCTGAGGGCGATCCCGCAAAAGCGGACTTACAGCGGCCTGAGAACCAGCATCGATTCAAGATGGGAGAGTTTCCGGTGGGCAGTGAGATTATTCCGAACCCCTATAACCAAATTCCTGGATTTAGGATCGCTGAACATCACTTTGTGCCGGGATTCCCAGTAATGGCAGGGCCGATGATGGCATGGTGCCTCGATCAGCACTACGCAGATCTATTCCATCAGAGTAATTGGCTCGAGCAGAGCTTTATTGTTCCCAGTGGTATTGAGTCCACCCTAACTCCCTTGATGGAGACAGTTGAGCACGAGTTCCAAGGTTTGAAGGTCTTTAGTTTGCCCTCGGTTGGCGACCCGGTTCGAGGGGGCGTGTTTGCTAAACGCCATATTGAGTTAGGGGTAAAAGGGGAGGCGCATTTGGTTCCTCAGGCTCTTGAAAAGCTTAAACAGGGGACGGCTGATTTAGGCTTTGAGATTTATATTCACCAATAAATCATCATATTTGCACTAAATAGGTGCATAATTATCTTCATAAGCACTTTTTTCCCTAAAATAGTGCAAAATTACCAAATAGTGCTTTTGAGCACGAGTAAATTATTCACATGATTTAAATACCTTGTTAGCTTGGTTAACCCCCAGTCGTTTGAGTTCCAAATTACTTCATTCATAGAGGAGAGTTGCATGACAAAAACTGTCGCAGACGTAATGAAACTAGTTAAAGAGAAGGAATGCACCTTCGTTGACTTCCGCTTTGTAGATACCAAAGGTAAAGAGCAACACGTCTCAGTACCTATCTCAGCATTTAATGAAGATAAATTTGAAAGCGGTCACGCTTTTGATGGCTCATCGATTGCTGGTTGGAAAGGGATCGAGGCATCTGACATGTTACTCATGCCAGATCCAACGGCTGCCTATGTAGATCCATTTTATGAAGAGCCCACCTTGGTCATTACATGTGATGTGATTGAGCCATCCGATGGTAAGGGTTACGACCGTGACCCACGCTCCATTGCAAAACGTGCTGAAGCTTACTTGAAGAGCTCGGGATTGGGTGATGCTGCTTACTTTGGCCCTGAGCCAGAGTTTTTTGTCTTTGATGGTGTGCAGTGGAATGTGGATATGCAAGGCTGCTCCGTGAAGATCCATTCCGAAGAAGCTCCATGGTCATCGGGTGCTGATATTGAAGGCGGCAATACTGGCCATCGTCCAGGCAAGAAGGGTGGTTACTTCCCAGTTGCTCCTGTCGATACCTTCCAAGACATGCGCTCCGAGATGTGCCTGATCCTCGAATCATTGGGCATACCAGTAGAAGTGCATCACCATGAAGTGGCTGGACAAGGTCAAAACGAATTGGGTACTAAGTTTAGTACCTTGGTACAACGCGCTGACTGGACCATTTGGCAGAAGTATGTGGTGCAAAACGTAGCTCATGCCTATGGCAAAACGGCAACCTTTATGCCTAAGCCTGTGGTTGGTGATAACGGCTCTGGTATGCACGTTCATCAATCAGTTTGGAAGAATGGCGAGAACTTATTTGCAGGTAATGGCTACTCTGGTTTGTCAGAGTTTGCGCTGTATTACATCGGCGGCATTATCAAGCACGCCCGCGCGTTAAATGCGATTACCAATCCGGGTACTAACTCGTATAAGCGTTTGGTTCCTGGCTTTGAAGCCCCTGTGAAGTTGGCTTACTCGGCTCGTAACCGTTCTGCATCGATTCGTATTCCCTACGTTTCGAATCCAAAGGGTCGCCGGATTGAGACGCGCTTCCCTGATCCACTAGCGAATCCATACTTGGCGTTCTCAGCCTTGTTGATGGCTGGTTTAGATGGTGTGCAGAATAAGATTCATCCGGGTGAGGCTGCTGATAAGAACCTCTACGATTTGCCTCCTGAAGAGGATGCAAAGATCCCTACCGTATGCCATAGCTTGGATCAAGCTTTGGAGTGCCTAGATAAGGATCGTGAGTTCTTAACCCGCGGTGGCGTATTTACAAATTCGATGTTAGATGCCTATATTGATCTGAAGATGGAAGAAGTGACCAGATTCAGAATGACCACGCACCCAATCGAGTTTGATATGTACTACTCACTGTAATTTCTTAATTAGGTTGCGCGCTCCATGTTGCGTAATCCATTAAGTCGAGGGGCTGCTGCTGTTGCGACATCAGCCGCCCCTTTTGTTTCTGGCATGCTCGACCAGATGCCCAATTCAGTATTGGTATTTGTTGGGGCCACTAAAGATCTCGCCTATGCCAATGCAGCAGCAGAAGCGTCCCTAGATCTTTCTCGTAAAAGTCTGCAAGGCCACACCTTGTATGACCTATTTGGTGAGAACCAAGCTCTCAATCATATGATTGATGAGGTATATACCGGTCGAGCCGCTGCACAGCGTCAAGAGCTTGTCCTATATTCAGTTCCCGGAAAAATTTATCGTGAGCCATTAGCAGTGCATGTCGTCATTGCCATGCTCGAGGACCCCACCCTGATGATGATGGAGTGGTTCCCGATTGATCAACAACTCAAGAGCGAACGGGATGAGCGGGTCTCCCATCAGGTTGAGGCTAATAAGCAACTCATGCGTAATCTGGCCCATGAGATCAAGAACCCTCTGGGGGGGATTCGGGGAGCAGCACAACTGCTTGAGTTTGAGTTGCCTGAGAAAGGACTGCGGGAGTACACCCAGGTCATTATTAAAGAGTCAGATCGCTTACAAACCTTGGTTGATCGGCTCTTGGCACCGCATCGCAAAGCCCACGCCATGGATCCGCTAAATATTCATGAGGTCTTGGAACGAATTCGGAGCTTGGTCTTGGCTGAGTTTCCACAAGGACTCAAGATCATACGGAACTATGACACCAGCCTGCCGGATATCTTGGGGGATCAAGAACAATTAATTCAGGCGGTACTCAATATTGTGCATAACGCCGCCCAAGCCTTGGGTGATGAGATTCGCAGGGGTACGGCGCAGATTGAACTGCGCACGCGAGTGGCCCGTTCGGTCACGATTGCGAAGCAACGACACAAGTTGGCATTAGATTTGCATGTGATTGATAACGGACCGGGTATTCCGGATGAGATTCGTGAGCGCATATTTTTTCCATTGGTGTCTGGTCGAGAGGGCGGCAGTGGCTTGGGACTAACCTTGGCACAAACGTTTGTGCAGCAACACCAGGGATTTATCGCTTGCGAGAGTCGTCCTAGTTATACGGATTTTCATATACAGATTCCTTATCGGAAGCAGGAGATGGCGCAATGATGAAACCAATATGGATTGTCGATGACGATCAATCAATTCGGTGGGTGCTTGAGAAGGCGCTGAGTCGTGAGAAGATCCCGCACCGCAGTTTTAGTAATCCTAACGATGTGCTTAATGCCCTCGAGAAAGAGTCGCCTGAGGTCTTGATCTCGGATATTCGGATGCCTCGTGGTAACGGTCTTGATCTCCTGCAACACGTGAAGGCTAGCCATCCCAACTTGCCAGTGATCATCATGACCGCCTATTCTGATCTAGAGTCGGCGGTGTCGTCCTTTCAGGGCGGTGCCTTTGAGTACCTGACCAAACCCTTTGACATTGATAAAGCAGTGGAGTTAATTCATCGGGCTGTTGGAGAAGGCAAGCGCACCCAGACCCCCGCCAAAGAATCTGCCGTCTGGTTACAAGAAGCCCCTGAGATTATTGGGCAGGCACCTGCGATGCAAGAGGTATTTCGGGCAATTGGCCGACTTTCACAATCTCAAGTAACGGTTCTGATTACGGGTGAGTCTGGAACAGGTAAAGAGTTAGTAGCGCACGCTCTGCATAAGCATAGTCCCCGCGCGAAGGGTCCATTCATTGCCCTAAACACTGCAGCCATCCCTAAAGATCTATTGGAGTCCGAGCTCTTTGGCCATGAGCGTGGCGCCTTTACTGGGGCGCAAGCGCTACGTCGTGGACGCTTTGAGCAGGCAGAAGGAGGTACATTATTCTTAGACGAGATCGGCGATATGCCATTTGATCTGCAAACTCGTCTCTTGAGAGTTCTATCCGATGGGCACTACTATCGCGTAGGTGGTCATGATCCGATTCGGTCTAATGTACGCATTATTGCAGCCACGCATCAAAATCTAGAAGCTCGCGTTGCCCAAGGACTCTTTCGAGAAGATCTTCTCCATCGCTTGAATGTGATTCGGATTCGCTTACCTGCCTTACGGGAACGTGCCGATGATATTCCGGCTTTAGCACGACACTTTATGGCGTCGAGTGCCAAGTCATTGGGTGTCGAGGCAAAGCGCTTATCCGATGAAGCATTAAAAGTCATTAGTCAAATGAGCTTCCCTGGTAATGTGCGTCAGCTCGAGAACTTATGCCATTGGATGACCGTGATGTCACCTTCTACAGTGGTTGGAGTGAATGATCTCCCAGAAGATCTATTGTTATCAGCTAATACGCCCGTTACCAGTGCCAATGCCGCTCCAAGTGCTGCGACTATTCCAATCGTTGAGGGTGTTAGCCCATCGCGAACTGGAACCGAGTGGGAAGGAAATCTTAATCGCTTGGCAGTAAAAATGCTACAAGACAACGATCCAGAAGTTTTTGATTCCCTCTTAGCGCGCTTTGAGAAGTCGGTCTTAATGGCTGCATTGGAAGTAACCCGTGGTCGCAAGGTAGAAGCAGCTACCCGCCTGGGTATTGGTCGCAATACCATTACCCGTAAGTTACAAGAGCTCCAAATCGACGTATAAGTATCCTGACCGGGTATGGCAATTACAATCTTGTCATGCACGCTCAAAAATCAATCCGCATAGCAGCCTGGAATGTTAATTCCATCAAGGTGCGTCTACCGCACGTTATTCAGTGGCTAGAGAGTCAGGTAAAAGCACAAAACCCGATCGATGCGCTGTGCTTGCAAGAGCTCAAGCTGACGGATGATAAGTACCCCCATCGTGAGCTTGAGGCGGCAGGGTACATCAGCATTAGTAATGGTCAAAAAACCTATAACGGGGTATCCATTATTTTGCGTAAGAGTGCCTTGACCTCCTTAGCATGTGACCCAGAAACCGCATTCTTACAAGTCAATAAGAACATGCCTAACTTTGCCGATGAGCAACAGCGCATCCTTGCTGCTACCGTTTGTTTTAAAGAGATGCCACCGATGCGCTTAATCTCGGCTTATTTCCCAAACGGTCAAGATCCTGCTAGTGATAAGTTTGTTTATAAACTTAATTGGCTTCATGCTCTCAGAACATGGCTCGCCACCGAGCTGAAAACCTATCCACGTCTAGCACTCTTGGGCGACTTCAATATCGCCCCCGAAGATCAGGATGTGCATGACCCCAAGGCCTGGGAAGGACAAAATCTAGTATCACCCCAAGAGCGAGAGCAGTTTCAGAATCTGATTCAATTGGGACTGCATGATTCTTTCAGACTCTTTGAACAAGCACCCAAGACCTATAGCTGGTGGGACTATCGCATGATGGGGTTTAGGCGCAATGCGGGTCTTCGCATAGATCATGTATTACTCAGCAAAGAACTCAAAGAGAAGTGTATAGCCAGCACTATCGATAAGACCCCTAGGGGCTGGGAGCAACCATCGGATCATGCACCGGTAATTGCTCAAATTACGGTTTGAGGACTTTAGTAATGCGATTCTTGCTCCTCTTAGCGCTCTTGATTGTGAGTCTGCATGCAAGGGCAAGCTGTACTGATCAGCTTATTGATAATGTGAAGTATTCAAATGAATTTACAGTTGCATACATCTTAACAAGTCAAAATCAATCACCCCAGTACGTCTTAATTCTCATGCCCGGAGGCGCTGGTACTCTCAATCCGCACATCAATAATGAGGGTAAGTTGCAATTTGACTTTGCTGGTAACTTCCTCATTCGCTCTAGGAATCGCTTTTGTGATACACAATTTTCAACTGCTTCAACCAATTCGACTGAAAGCCCAGAGCGTATTGAGGCCTTAATCAATGATTTACAGAAGCGCTTTCCAAAGGCCCAAATCTGTATGGTGGGAACAAGTCGTAGTACCTATTCAACTATGGGATTAGCAGAGAAATTTGATGGCAAGATTAATTGCATCATTCACACAGCATCCATGAACCAAATTGCTCGTTTTGATACCCGAAAGTTTAAAAGCAGACACTTAATGGTTCATCATAAAAATGATCCATGTCATTTAACTACCTACGCGAGTACCCAATCGAATCATGAGCGATACAAAACACCATTAATTACGATGGAAGGTGGAAGCTCGACCGGAGATTCTTGCCAAGCATTCTCTTATCATGGCTTTAATGGTATCGAGCAACAAACCATTGATCAAATCAAGGCTTGGATTCGTAATTAAGTTTTGAGTACACCCCCGGTAGAGTCTCTAATAACTAAACTTACATCAGCCAATATTTTTCTAGGAAGTCTGTTGATTCCATTAATTTGGGACATTAAATGATGGGCTGCTTTAGACCACATGCCGATTGCGTCAATATGGATGGTTGAAAGACTTGGTTGTATATGGCGGGAGAGCTCTAAATTATCAAAGCCAAGAATAGAGCATTGGTATGGAATTTTTATACCTTGGCTTTGAGCTTCTAAAAGGGCTCCAATAGCTAAAACGTCGTTACCACAAACCACAGCACTTATTTTTGGATTGATTTGCAATAATTTTTTCAAGGCAATTCTGGCGTCTTGAATTTGATAGGGCACCTCGATGATGGATTCTTTTTTCAAAAAAATTCGGTTGCGTTTAAGAAGTTCAACAACTCCATCCACACGATCCCTGGCACGATCATTATTCTCAGTTTTACCAGCGATCATTCCAAAATTCCTGTGCCCAACCTGTACTAGGTATTCAACACCGAGTTGAATGGCTTTTTTATTGTCAAATCCAGCTGCATATCCATTGAGTGGCGTGTCTAGAGTTCCAATATGGATATAGGGAAGCTTTCTGGTTCTTAACAGTCGAATAAGCTCTAGTTTCTGACTTGAACCAAACATTGCAATTCCCTCAACGCCCTGCAACAGTAAGTTCCGCATTTGTTGGTTTTCAATTTCAGGGTCATAGTTTGTACTTGCAACTAGCATCTGATAACCTGATTGGCTTAACTGACGTTGAAATTCTTCTAAGCCCTGAGCGAAAATCGCATTATCAAGAGTGGGGACGATGACCCCGATTGAGCCCGTTCGTTTGAGCATGAGAGACCGAGCGCCAGCATTTGGAATATAGCCAATCCTTTTAATAATGCGCTCTATTTTTTTCTTTACTGCCTCGCTGACTGTATCGGGTTTGTTTAGTGCTCGTGAGACCGTAGCAGTAGAAACCCCAGCCATTTTTGCTACCTGATTAATGGTGACAGTTTGTTTTGCTAGGGTTTTTACTAAGCTCATTATTAGTTAATTCTCTATTTTTTGGCTAGATTCAGTATTAAAATGAAAGCGCTTACATTTATTCTACAGGCTATCTAAATTCTGAAAAAGCTTTTTTTCTACATCCTCTTCATCGTAGCTGTTGGATTAGTCTGGTTCGCCTTGACCCAGTGGCTTGGAATTATTTCAGCTAATCGTTTTCCAACGCCTGCAGATACTTGGGCTTCACTGAAAACCATTGCGCTTCGGGGTTATGGTAATGGCAAATTACATCAACATATTCTTCAAAGCATTGGCTTGGTAACAATTGCATTTCTGGTGTCTGCAGCAGCAGGGGTTTTATTAGGTATCTTTATGGGTGCCAATCGCAAGATAGAAGCAATCGTAAATCCTATTTTCTTAACCTTACGTCCAATCCCGCCCCTTGCTTGGATTCCGCTGGCCATTGTGTGGTTAGGACTTGGTAATTCTGCGAAGGTGATGGTCATCTTTGTGGCTGCTTTTGTGCCGTCGGTTATCAATACATTTACCGGCATACGGTCGCTTGATAATGCGCAACGAGAGGCTGCGCTCATGCTGGGCGTTTCACGCTTTAGTTATTACACCGAAGTTTTAATTCCAACTGCCATGCCTTTGATATTCTCAGGCTTGCGCCTCTCATTGCAAGCCTCTTGGACTACATTGGTGGCTGCCGAGCTCGTTGGCGCAGTATTAGGCTTGGGTTCGATACTCAATCAAGCAGCACAAGATATCAATCCAGCCATGATCTTGGTGGGCATGATGAGTGTTGCAGTGTGTGGTTGGTTAATGACTCAGCTATTAGCTTATCTTGAGAAATTTGCGATGCCCTGGAGGCATACATGATGCATCGTGATTCCCTAAATAGTCAACAGGTGATGATGTATTCCGTCTTGGGGATCGCGCTATTTTTGTCAGTTTGGTACGGTGCAGTTGCATTAGAAGTAACTCCAAAGCAATTTCTACCATCACCCCATGAGGTTTTAATTAAACTCAGCTCATTGCTTACCCAGCCGTTTTCCGGCTTTACTCTATTAGCTCATATTGCCTCTAGTTTTCAGAGATTCTTATACGGATTTTTATTAGCTATTTGCATTGGTATACCACTTGGTTTATTAATGGCCTTATCGAAAAATACAGATCGTTTGATTACCCCATTTTTTGAAAGCATTCGTTTTGTCGCACCAATCGCATGGGTTCCATTTGCCGCACTTTGGTTTGGGACTGGTATCGGTGGCCCAGTATTGGTGATTTTCATGGGCGCATTCCCGCCGGTGCTCATTAATACATACCGTGGAGCAATCCATGTTGATAAAAAATTTATTGAGGCAGCTCAAATGTTGGGCGCTGGAAGATTACGTCTGATGGTTGAGGTTTTATTTCCTGCCGCCATCCCATCAATCGTTGCTGGTCTGCGTATCTCCGCAGGCTTGGGATGGCAGTCCTTAATCGGCGCCGAACTGATTGTTGCATCGAGTGGAGTGGGTTACATGATGGTAAAGGGACAGGCAAGTATTCAAACCGATATTGTGATGAGCGGCATGATTGCAATTGGCATTATTGGACTAGCTATTGATATAGGTTTAAGAATGATCGAAAAATTAGTTAGTAAGTATCGAGAAAATTAAGATGGCAAATATTGTTTTTGATGGAGTAGAAAAAAGCTTTAGTCAGGGTGGTAAGGATTTTCTTGCCGTCGGAGAAACTAACTTTACAGTTGCTGATAAAGAGTTTGTAGCCATCGTTGGCCCATCAGGCTGTGGTAAGACTACATGTTTACGTATGGTTGCTGGTTTTGAGGCCCCAAGCAAAGGCGTCATTCGCGTCGGTGGCGGTATTGTCACAGCTCCAGGCCCTGATCGAGCCGTCGTTTTTCAGCAATTTGCCTTATTTCCCTGGAAAACGGTGCTCGATAACGTGACCTTTGGTCTCAAAGCAATGGGCTTGAGCGAGCAGGAAAGAAATAAGCGGGCTGCAGACCTAATTACTATGGTGGGGCTCGAGGGTTACGAGGCAGCTTATCCTCATCAATTATCGGGCGGGATGCAGCAACGCGTTGCCATTGCACGTGCCTATGTACTAGATCCTGGCGTATTGTTGATGGATGAACCATTTGGTGCATTAGATGCGCAAACACGGGTTGTTATGCAAGAAGAGTTAGTCAAGCTTGCGAGAAAAAATCCTCGTACTGTTTTATTTATTACACATGCCGTCGAGGAAGCGGTTTATTTAGCCGATCGGGTAGTTGTCATGTCACGTAGACCAGGTTTATTTAAAGAAGTTATTGACGTCAAAAAATTACGCATTGAAGAAAATTGGGATCAACATTCTCGGATTGAAGATGTCATGGATTTAAGTTCGTTTGTGCATTTACGTAGTCAGATTTGGAAGTTGTTAAGGGAGCAGCATTAAAAGAGTAGATGTTTTTTTATAACAAAGGAGTCATGATGAAAATTAAATCAAAGTTATTGGGGGTTTTATTAGGATCTGTTATTGGGTTAGGTTTCACAGCCCAGTCACAGGCGCAAGCTAATCTAACTGAAATTAAAGTCAGTTATCAGCCTGCTCTGTATTGGGCCTTACCCTTTTATGTTGCAACTGAAAAGAACTGGTGGGCTGAGCTTGGCTTAAAACCAACATTTAGTACATTCCCAGCTGGCGTACCACAGATTGCAGCATCTGCATCGAAGTCTTGGGATGTTGGTGGAACGGGTTCTGTGCCCGCAGTATTAGGACACGTTCGCTTTGGTATCAAAACAATTGGCTTAACAAATGATGAATCTGCCGGCAATGCCTTACTGGCAACAGCCAAGGCTGCCGATACGTTTGCCAAAAATCCCCAGAGTTTAAAAGGTCAGACTATTGTTTTAACCGCAAACTCAACTGGGGATTACGCAGTTCAGTCTTGTCTTAAGAAATATGGTTTGGCAAAGTCGGATGTAACAATTAAGAATATGGGCCAAGCTGAGATTATCTCTGCGATGTCTTCAGGTAATGCAGATTTTGGTGGATTATGGGCACCAAATATTTATACCCTAGAAGAAAAAGCAGGCGCAAAAGTTATTTGTTCAGGTAAAGATGGCGGCGCATTCGTCCCAGGGGCTCTTATTGTTCGTGGTGACTATGCCAAAGAAAACCCACAAAATGTAGCTAAATTTCTTGCCATTTATATCCGTGCTTGGAGTTGGATGAATGCCAACAAGCCCCAAGCCATTGCCATGATGAAGAAATTCTATGAGCAGGGTGGTGTCACTATTTCTGAGGCATCGATGCGCAAGGAGTTTGATACACGTCCTACCTATGATTTAGCTGCAGAGCTAAGGCTTATGGATCGCTCCAAAGGGCCATCGCAAGTAGACGGTTGGTTTAATTCGATTGGTGCCTTTATGCAATCGACCGGAGCAATTCCAGCGGTTCCTCCAGCAAATGATTACATCACTGATGAATTTATGAAGATGGTCAACGCAGATAAACGTCTGCGTGAATTTGCAGCGAATACGAAGTAAGCAAGTCAATCCTCATTGGGTATGTTCCCAATGAGGATTCTTTCAGTTCAATATAAGGATGATGTATGGGTACTCATTATTTAAAAAAAGCGTCTAAGACCCCAGAAACCGAAACATCAAATGCACAACAGGTTGTTGTGGAGATGCTCTCTAATATAGAAAAAAATGGTGAATCTGCAGTTCGAGAATATGCAAAAACCCTTGATAAATGGACTGGCGATATTATTTTGAGCCAAGATCAAATTGATAAGATCATTTCAGAAGTCCCCAGTTTAGTAAAGCAAGATATTGATTTCGCTGTTAAACAGGTTTACGACTTTGCAATAGCTCAAAAAGAAAGTATTCATAATTTTTCTACCGAGCTACACCCCGGTGTATTAGCAGGTCAAAAAGTGATACCTGTGAATGTGGTTGGTTGTTATGCCCCTGCTGGACGATATGCACATATTGCCTCCGCCTATATGACGGTTGCTACTGCTAAGGCGGCTGGTGTTAAAAATATCATTGCTTGTTCTAGTCCGTTTCGGGGTGGCGGTATTCATCCCTATGTTCTCTATGCCTTTAAAGCGGCTGGTGCTGATGTCATTATGACCCTGGGTGGCGTTCAAGCGATTACCTCATTGGCGCTTGGTTTATTTACTGGGAAGCCAGCGGATGTCGTTGTAGGTCCTGGTAATAAATTTGTCGCCGAAGCTAAGCGAGCTCTGTTCGGTAAAGTTGGCATTGATGTATTTGCAGGGCCCTCAGAGATTGGCATTATTGCTGATGAGACTGCAGATCCAAATATAGTTGCTAGTGATCTAGTGGGGCAGGCTGAGCATGGGCATGAGTCGCCGGCATGGCTATTTACTTCATCTAAAGAACTTGCTAGTCAGGTTGCCCAATTGGTACCCGAAATGATTGATCGTTTGCCACCCACAGCTAAAGATGCGGCATCGTGTGCGTGGCGTGATTATGGTGAAATTATTTTGTGTGACAGCCGTGAAGAAATTGTTAAGATATCGGATCAATATGCAAGTGAGCATTTGGAGATTCATGCTAAAGATTTAGATTGGTGGCTTGAGCATTTAACTTGCTATGGCTCATTATTCCTTGGCGAGGAAACAACGGTTGCATTTGGCGATAAGACCAGTGGCCCCAATCATGTGTTGCCTACTAAAGGCGCCGCTCGTTATTCGGGTGGCTTGTCTGTTCATAAATTTATGAAGACCCTGACTTGGCAAAAGATGACCAAAGAGGCCAGCAAACAAATGGCAGTGGTTACTGCAAGGATTAGCAGACTAGAAGGTATGGAAGCACATGCTAGAACAGCGGATGATCGCTTAGATAAGTACTTCCCGGCAGAAAGCTTTGATTTGGGTAAACCGGTGGAAGTATGAGTATCTTTCAGCAATTTGATCTCTCTGGAAGAACTGCTTTAATTACTGGTGGTAGTAGCGGAATTGGTGAAGCTATGGCGGAGGCTTTAGGTCAGGCTGGCGCTAGGATTATTCTGGTTGCTCGCAGAAAGCCTCAGTTGGAAGAGGCGCGAGAACGATTGGGTTCCAAGAGGGTCAATGTGATCTCTTGTATTTCAGCAGACCTTGAGAGCTTGGATGCCAGCTCTGCACTAGCAAAGGAGGCCATTGCTAGTGCTGGACAGGTTGATATTCTGGTGAACGGGGCAGGCGTAAATTTGCGAGAAACCTTTATGGAGGTTAGCCATGAGTCTTGGTCTCGTCAGATTCATTTGCAATTGAGCGCCCCTTTTTTCCTAACGCAAGCTCTTGCCCCACAGATGAAAAAGAATCAGTGGGGCCGAATTATTAATATTTCCTCCTTACAGAGCTATCGTGCATTTCCTAATAGCACCCCGTATGGAGCTGCAAAAGGGGGAATCCTTCAATTGACCCGAGCGATCGCCCAAGAGTGGTCAAAATTTGGAATTACTTGTAACGCAATTGGACCTGGATTTTTCCCAACTGCATTAACAGCCCCGGTATTTAATAATTCTGAGTTAGTCAAAATGCATGCAAACAGGACCGCTATTGGTCGAAATGGTGAGATGAGTGATATTGGCGGGCTAGCCATATTTTTAGCCAGTGATGCCTCCTCGTATATCACTGGACAAACCATCATGCTCGATGGTGGATATACAGCCTCTTAGGAAAAATATATGAAAGCACTGGTGTACACCAATCCCAATGAGATGCAGCTACTCGATCGACCTTATCCATCTCTTGATCAGGATGAGGTCATTATTAAGATCGAGTCTGTTGGTATTTGTGGCAGCGATATGCATGCATTTCATGGCCATGACCCCAGAAGAAATCCAGGACTGGTTCTAGGGCATGAGTTTTCTGGAGTAGTGGCAGAGTCCTTGTCGACCCATGTATCAAAAGGTACGCGCGTGACCGGCAACCCGCTCATTACCTGTGGAGTTTGTGAGTATTGCCTGCAAGGTAGAAATAATCTCTGCTCGAATCGCACCATGGTTGGCATGACCCGGCCGGGCGCATTTGCGGAGTACATGAGTATTCCTGCCAAAACTTTAATTATCCTTCCAGCAAGCTTGTCAATGGATGCAGCAGCATTGACAGAGCCTGCGGCAACTGCAGTCCATGCCATTAATTTATCGATGAAAGCATTGCATCGGCCAATTCAGGAATGTAAGGTTTTGATAATTGGCGGGGGAGCCATTGGGATGTTAGCCGCTTTATTGCTTAAGCATTTTGGGGTCACCAATCTTGTTGTTGCTGAAACAAACCCACTACGTAGAACCTCAATCGATCAATACGTTGGCTGTAAAACAATTGATCCAATCACTCACTCAGTCACAGAAAACACCTATGATTATGTGATTGATTGTGTGGGGACTAAATTAACTCGTCAATCTGCTTTTGTTGCGATTAAGCCTGGTGGAGTCATTATGCATGTCGGCTTGCAAGACTGGGCCAGTGAAATTGATATGCGTAAATTGACCCTTGCAGAAATTACGTTATTAGGAACATATACTTATTCGACCGCAGATCTAAAGGCAACAGTAAACTATTTAGATCAAGGTGTGTTTGGTAACCTTGAGTGGATAGAGAAGAGATCGCTTGATGATGGTGCGAAAGCTTTTGATGATTTACACCAGGGCAAAAGTGGTTCAGCAAAAGTCTTACTTAAACCAACCATTTAATTTTTATCGCTTTATAAATTAAGTCAAATTAAGGAATTTCCTTTTTGTTTGACATATCTGCTTAAATATAGAATGATAGTAACATTAATACTAAATGAGTAATTATGAAAAAAAATCCCAACATTTTATTTATTATGGCTGATCAATTGACGGCTAGCGTATTGCCAGCATATGGACATCATTTAGTGAAAACACCAAATCTTGATCGTATTGCTTTGGGTGGTACTGTTTTTGAGAACGCCTACACACCTAATCCAATTTGTGCATCTTCTCGTTTTGCGATGATGTCTGGGCAATATTCGTCCCGCATCGGAGCATTTGATAACGCCTCTGAGTTCCCTGCCTCAGTACCAACGTTTGCACATTATTTACGTGCCATTGGTTACGATACTTGTTTGTCAGGAAAAATGCATTTTGTTGGACCAGATCAGCTTCATGGGTTCGAAGATCGTATTACTACGGATATTTATCCTTCCGATTTTGGCTGGACAGCTGATTGGGACAAGAAACATGAGCCGTATGCTCCAAGTCAAATGAGTATGCGTGGGGTTGTAGAGTCTGGGCTCTGTACTCGATCATTGCAAATGGATTATGACGATGATGTTGCAAATCAATCTGTTCAATGGCTTTTTGATCAGGCGCGGCGCAGTACGAATAATCCATTCTTATTAGTTTCTTCGTTCACTCATCCTCATAATCCATTTACTATTTCTGATGAATATTGGAATATGTACAGTGATTCGGATATTGATATGCCGATTGTTCCTTTCATACCTTTCGACAAACGCGATCCTTGGAGCCAACGTTATTACAAATTAATACGTCAAGATGAGCACAATGTAACGGAAGCACATATTCGTTCAGCTCGACATGCATACTATGGGATGGTAAGTTATGTCGATCGAAAAATTGGCATGCTTTTAGATACTCTTGAAAAAATTGGTGAGATTGAAAATACTATTATTTTGTTCACTGCTGACCATGGTGAGATGCTTGGTGAGCGCGGCATGTGGTACAAATTTAATCCCTTTCAGAACTCTATTCGAGTTCCCTTAATCATCAGTGCTCCGGGAGCAAAAGCGGGGCATCGTGTAAGCGCTAATTGCGGATTAGTTGATCTGCTTCCAACTTTATTGGAGCTTGCTAATAACAGAGAAAAATTTGAATTAATCGACCACTGTGACGGTAATAGTCTTGTAAATTTACTTCATGGAGATGATCATGCCTGGAAAGATGAGGCATTAATCGAGTTTACAAGTGAGGGTGTATATGCCCCTGCTTTCATTTTACGTAAAGGTAAATATAAGTATATTTATTGTGAGGGTGATCCCGGCATCCTTTTTGATTTAGAAAGCGATCCAAATGAACTCCGAAATTTATGTAAAGAGCCAGAGTTTGCCTTATTGGCACAAGAATTAGAATCTGAAATTATTACAAGATTTAATCCGGCAGCTGTTAAATCAAGTGTATTAGCAAGTCAAAAAAGACGTTTATTTTTACACTCAACTTTACTGAAGGGTTCATATACCTCTTGGGATTACCAAGTTCGAAAAGACGCCTCTAAGCAGTATGTTCGTAGCGTAGCTACCACAAGCACAACCGCCACTAAGGCTAAGGCAAGGTTTCCCTATGTACCGACTTCGCCACCCGATTACCCACGAAAGTCTTAACGGATTCTATTAATACCTATTGTTATAAATATCTTAATTTATTTAGGGGGATTTATGTCTTTAATCTATAAATTTATTCTTTGCCTTATGTTGTTTAGTATTTCTCCATTACAGGCTCAGACCTATCCACAGAAGCCTGTTCGAGTGATCGTGCCATTCCCGGCGGGGGGCATTGTTGATATATTAACAAGATCTATTACTGAGAAAATAGCATCCAATTGGGGTACTCCAATTATTGTTGAGGCAAGACCGGGTGCTGGCGCATTAATTGGCACGGAGGCTGTATTTAATTCGCCTCCTGATGGTTATACCTTTTTAGTAGCGTCTATTACTGGATCAGTCGGTCCGATAATCAACCCACAATTTAAATATGATCTAAGGAAAGATTTTACGGCTGTAGGTATGTTTGCCACTGCACCTAATATTGCAGTTGTTCCAACATCTCTATCCGCTTCCTCTGTCAGTGAAATTGTTGCTATGGCTCGAAAGAATCCAACGGCATTGAACTACGCACACACTGGGGTTGGTTCTACTAATCATTTACCCGTTGAATTCTTAAAGATATCTCGTAATGTGAAGATTACTCCAATCATTTATAAAGGACAGCCTCAGGCCATTACAGATGTGATTAGTGGGCAAGTTCAACTTTTCTTTGGCGCGCCAGCTCTTCTTGTACCCCATGTGAAGGCTGGCAAGCTTAAGGCAATCGCAGTAACTTCCATTAGTCGTTTTGATGATCTTCCAATGGTTCCTACACTTTCTGAAAGCGGCTTTGGTGATTTAGTTGGGGCATCTGGATGGTTCGGTATTGTTGCGCCGGCTGGTACGCCATCTGTTGTTGTGAAACGCTTTAATGAGGAAATTAATAAAGCCTTGAAATCACCAGAGGTTATTGAGCGACTAAGAAAGTCATATGCGTTTCCAGAGGGTGGTACACCCGAAAGTTTTACTAAATTTTTGGCGGATGAAGGGGTGCGGTGGACGAAATTGGTGCAAGAGGCAAATATCAAACCAGATTAAGACTGTTTTCGATCACCTCAGTAGATCCATATCAACCCGTATGTAGTCACCTCGATAGCTTAGTTCACCAAGGTAAATGACCGTGCCATCAGAAGAGCAAATTACTCGCCTAACCAATGCTATAGGTGCCGAGACTGAAATATTTAGGGCTTTTGCTACTTCAACACCAGCTGTAGATATAGTAAGTATTTGTTTAGCAGATTTAATTTTTGTAGATTTTAAATCCATTAACACCGGAATAATGACTTCTTGACGAAACCGTTTCGGTGCAAGTTTAAATATGCGATCATCAATGTATGCAGAAATAACTGAGGTTAGCTGCCTTTCGCCGGCATGGATGCGCTTAAGGAGGCGATATTTTGGGGCAAGAAGTCCATCCTCTTTTTTTATTTTAGGCATCGCAAAGTCCTCTGACAAAGGTATTAGTCGTGGGGCATACTCGCGATATAGTTTTGCAAGACCGACTAAAGAGCTTTCAACCTTCATTCTTGGATGGACCTCTGGCTTAGCAATTACAAATGTCCCTAAACCTTGCATCGGATCAAGCAATCCCTCGTTTTTGAGCAATTCGATTGCCTGTCGAACCGTAATAATGCCAACTCCAAATTCTGCTGAGAGTGAGGGTAGGGTTGGGATTTTATCGCCTACCGGCCATATTTCTTTAACAATTCGCTCACGAATTACATCAGATATTTGCGAATACAATGGACTCGAGCTGTGGTCAAAATAATTTGCCATTTTTTTAGGTAAATAGTTAAGTATTAACTTTGTAAGACTAAACCATTTTTAACGATAACCTTAAATACTATGCCATCTCTAGATAGTTTTTGGATGCCTTTCACTCCTAATAGAGAGTTCAAAGCATCGCCTCGTATAGTCTCTTCTGCATCTGGTGTGACGTACCAGACTGAGGATGGAAAAACAATATTAGATGGAACCTCTGGCTTATGGTGTGTCGGTGCAGGTCACAGGCATCCCAAAATATCTGAAGCCATGAAGGCCCAAATTGATGTACTTGATTACGCATCTAGTTTTCAGGTAGGTCATCCTGGGGCGTTTAAATTAACAGACCGCATTGCATCGATTGCACCTGCCGGTTTAGATAGAGTATTTCTGGTGAATAGTGGTTCGGAAGCATGCGATACCGCCATGAAACTTGCCTTAGCGTATTGGAGAGTGCGTGGCGAGGGGCAACGTAATTTATTTGTCGGCCGAGAGCGCGGATTCCATGGAGTTGGATTCGGTGGAATTTCTGTTGGCGGAATGGTAAATAACCGTAATGCCTTTGGAACCTCACTATTGCGATCTGATCACCTGCGCGCAACCTGGGATCCAAGTACCCAGGCCTTCATTAAGGGGCAGCCAGAACATGGCGTAGAGATGGCGGATGAGCTTGAAAACCGCATTATTGCCTTACACGGCGCTGCAAATATCGCCGCAGTGGTCATTGAACCCATTGCGTGCTCAACAGGCGTTTTAGTGCCCCCTAAAGGATACTTAAAACGAATTCGTGAGATCTGCGATCGTCATCAACTCTTATTAATCTTTGATGAAGTAATAACGGGATTCGGGCGAACTGGAAACATGTTCGCTTCGACCACCTTTGATGTTGTACCCGACATGATCTTGTTTGCAAAAACTGTAACTAATGGAGCAGCTCCTTTGGGTGGTGTCATCGTAAAACGCTCTATTCATGACGCATTGATGCAAGGCCCCCCGCATTTATCTGAATTAATGCACGGGTATACGTATTCAGGCCACCCCTTGGCCTGCGCCGCTGCTATAGCAATGATTGATGTTATCGAGCAGGAGAATTTGATTGATCAGGTAAATACTTTGTCCCCTTACTTTGAAGAGGCAGTTCATTCCTTGGCTGAGCTTGAGCAGGTTGTCAGCGTTCGTAACTTCGGCTTAGCTGCAGGGATTGAGTTAAGGGCTAAGGATGGCGCTGTTGGGCAGAGGGGATTTCAGGCTCAAGCATTAGCCTTTAAGCATGGGGTCCTAACACGAGCCCCAGGCGATACATTAGTCCTAGCGCCCCCATTTATTACAACGCGATCACAGATCGATCAAATGATTGATGGGTTTAAAAAAGCCATTCAAGAAACAACTTAGTGAGCAATCAATCCGCCATGCCTCAGTAGCGCATCAATTTCAGGCGGTCTCCCCCGAAAGGCGGCAAAAGACTCAGCTGCAGGGCGACTACCACCCACCTCTAAGATCTCAGTGCGATAGCGTACGCCAGTCTCGGCATCTAGAACACTTCCCTTGAGCTTGGCTGCCTCCTCGAATGCAGAATAAACATCAGCCGATAGGACCTCAGCCCATTTATAGCTATAGTAGCCAGCAGCATAGCCACCTGCAAAGATATGACTAAAGGTATTGGGCCAACGCGAGATAGTTGCTTGGGGGATCACATGGAATTGATTATTTATCGTTCGGGCTAGATCAAGGACCGCTTGCCCTTTTGCTGTTGGCGAATCAAATTGAGAGTGCAATCTCCAGTCCGTTAGTGAGAACACCAACTGACGCATGGTGGTTAGACCATTCTGAAAGTTCTTGGCTGCCAACATTTTGTTATAGAGATCACGCGGTAATGGCAAACCAGTATCAACATGTGCGGTCATTTGTTGCAACACCTCCCACTCCCAGCAGAAGTTTTCCATAAACTGACTGGGTAATTCAACAGCATCCCATTCAACCCCATTAATCCCAGAGACTCCTAGAGCCCCAACTTGCGTTAAGAGGTGATGCAGACCGTGCCCACTTTCATGAAAGAGGGTAATTACATCATCGTGTGTAATCGTGGGCTGGAGCAATTTGCCATTCACCTCAACCGGTGCAGCAAAGTTGCAAACAAGATAAGCGACAGGCGCTTGCACCTCACCATTAGGTAAGAGACGACGACCGCGCGCATCATCCATCCAAGCACCACCCCGTTTACCAGAGCGTGCATAGGGATCGAGATAAAAGTAGGCAATGGCTTGATTACTCGTGTTCCTAATCTCAAAGGATTGCACGCTGGGGTGCCAGATTGGCAAAGAAGCTGGCTTAATCGTTACTGAGAACAGAGTCTGAATGACCTTAAACAAGCCATCTAAGACCTTGGGCAAGGGAAAATATTGTTTGAGCTCATTCTCAGAAAAGGAATACCGCTCTTGCTTGAGCCTTTCTGAGACAAAGGCCATATCCCAGGGCTCAATGCCATCGACTAGACCAAGAGTATGAGCAAACGCTTGTAATTCATCCCAATCCTTCTTCGCAAAAGGCTTAGCGCGTTTAGCAAAATCGGTCAGGAAGGCATCTACCTCATCCACATCACGCGCCATCTTAGGCGCCAAACTAAGAGCGGCGTAATTATCAAAGCCCAGCATGCGAGCCTCTTCGTCACGCAAACGCAATTGCTCAATCATAATTTGGGTGTTATCCCAATCTATCTTTCCATTGCAGTATTGAGGTGCCAACTCTGAGGCACGGGTCACATAGGCTTCATAGAGCAAGCGTCGCAAGGAACGGTTTTTGGCATACTGTTGTACAGGGTAATAGGAAGGAAAGTGCAAGGTGAAAGCCCAGCCTTCCAACCCCTTTTGTTTGGCAGTATGAGCCGCTGCGGCAATCACATCATCTGGTAAACCAGTTAGATCAACCTGATTAGTAACTAGATGAACAAACGAGTCTGTTGCATCCAAGACATGATCTGAAAATGCCTTGGCTAAAGTAGCTTGCTCATCTTGGATTGCTGCAAAACGTGGTTTTTGGGAATCGGGTAGCTCAGCACCACCCAAACGAAAATCCCGCAAGGAGTTATCGATCACCTTTTGTTGCTCAGGACTTAGAGTTAAAAACTCTGCACTTGCCTTGATCTCTTTATAACGTTCATAGAGCGCTAGATTTTGTCCAAGACTAGCAAAGAATGCAGTTACCTTTGGCAACATCGCACCATAAGCAGCACGCAGCTCTGGAGTGTCAGCCACTGCATTGAGATGCGAGACCACACCCCAAGAGCGACCCAATTGTTCAGTAGCATCCTCTAGAGGCTCTGCTAGATCATTCCAAGAAGCAGGCGTTTTAGAATCAATCGCCTGAGTAACTGCAGCCTCACAGCCACTGAGTAAAAACTCAATGGCAGGAGCAATTTGCTCCGGACGAACTGCATCGTATTGAGCAATGCCACGACCAAAAGAGAGAAGGGGGTTGCTGGAGGCATCTAGGGGGGCGTTATTCATGAGTGCGTTCATACCATTAGCTTACTCGAATGACGAAAAACTGGTTTTCCCTACAAGAAGAGCGTGATAAGCAACTTAAGAAAAAGATTACTAAGACAGCTTACTAACCGGCTTCATGCTCCGCTCGACTGCCTCGAGCGTGTTCATGAGAAGCATTGTGATGGTCATGGGGCCAACACCACCCGGTACTGGCGTGATCCAGCCGGCAACATACTTTACAGTATCAAAATCAACATCACCGCATAATTTACCGTCAGGCAGGCGATTAATGCCGACATCAATGACCACCGAACCGGGCTTCACCATGCTGCCAGTTATCATCTTGTGCTTGCCAGTTGCCACCACTAAGACATCTGCCTCTTTGGTATGAGCCGATAAATCCTTAGTCTTACTATTGCAAATGGTCACTGTGGCACCCGCTTGTAAGAGCAGCATTGCCATGGGTTTGCCCACAATATTGGAAGCCCCAATAATGACCGCACGAGAACCGCGCAGGGGATACTCAATACTCTCGAGCATCTTCATGCAACCGTATGGGGTGCATGGCTTAAAGAGTGGTGCACCCACCATCAAAGCACCCGCATTAGCTATATGAAATCCGTCCACATCCTTATCCGAGTCAATCGACTCTAGAACACGCTCTGCGGAGATATGTTTTGGAAGAGGAAGTTGTACCAAGATTCCATGAATGCTGGGATCGGCATTGAGGGTGGCGATACGAGCAAGCAGTTGGGCCTCATCGAGTTCGGCAGGATAGCGCTCAAGAACAGAATGAAAGCCAACATCCTCACAGGCTTTCACCTTATTGCGGACATAGACCTGACTAGCAGGATCATCACCGACCACAATGACCGCTAGACCAGGGCGCACTCCTTTAGCAGTCAGAATTGCAGAACGCGTTGCAATCTCAGCCCGTAATTTTTTGGAGAGGAGATTGCCATCAATCAGTTGTGCAGGCATAGAAGGAATTAAGAGAGTGCTAAGCGCAGAAGATCGGCAACGGTATTCACGTTCAGCTTTTCCATGATATTGGCACGGTGGGCCTCAACCGTTTTGATGGAGATACTTAAATCATCAGCAATTTGTTTGTTCAAACGTCCCGCCACAATCCGCTCGAGTACCTGACGCTCACGACCCGTTAGCTTACCCAATAAACTCTGGGTGTTCTTACGTTGATCGGCCTGTGCAAAATCAATTCGTGCTTTAGTGAGCATGCGTTCAACCAAGGCACATAGCTCATTTTCTTTAAAGGGCTTCTCTACAAAATCAACGGCACCGCGCTTCATGGTGGAGACCGCCATAGAGACATCGCCGTGACCTGTAATAAAGGAAATCGGCATTGGCAGGTGCTCGCTGATCAAGCGCTCTTGCAACTCCAAACCGGACATACCGGGCATGCGTACATCCAGGATCAAACAAGAGATTGTGGACTTGTCAGTATTTTGGAGGGACTGTAAAAAACGCTCGGCACTTGCATGGCAACGAACGGTATACCCATTACTTTCTAATAACCAAGTGAGCGAGTCACGGACTGCCTCATCGTCGTCAACAACATAGACAACTTCAGCTTGGGCTGTTTTCGGGGGATTGCTTAGATTCATTGGTATTTCCTATAGACGACTTTGATATATGACTAGATTCCAAAGGTAACAGAATTGTAAAGGTGCAGCCGACCAAACGGGTATGTTCGGTATCCATATGATTTTTGGCCCACAAACGGCCGTGGTGAGACTCAATAATGGATCGACATATATTAAGCCCCATTCCCATACCATCTTCTTTGGTACTAAAAAAGGGCTCAAACATCCTAGAAATCACGGATTCGGCAATACCGGCGCCCGCATCGGCGACTTGGATGCGGAGCATGCTGGGGAAGGTGCTGGTTTCCAGATCAGCGGTGATGCGCACCGGGGGGGCAGACCAGCGTGAGGACAGGGGATAGACCTCGCGCAAGCTGTCCAAAGAATTTTTCAGGAGATTCACCAAAACCTGTTGGATTAAGACTGGGTCAAGGTCAACCAAGGGAATGTCACTCGCCACCTCGGATACGATCTTGAGCCGATGGCGATTCGCTTCAAACTCTACCAGACCCACCGAGTCTGCCACGATATCGGCAATATTGGAGGGCTTGCTTTGGGGCTCACTACGTTTCACAAACCCTCGGATTCGCTGAATAATCGTGCCCGCACGATGCGCCTGATCACTGGCTTTTTGAAGGGCAGGTAGTAGTTCGACCGAGAGTGGACTATTAGTACCGCTCAAGCGTTTGGCAATGCCCATGCAGTAGTTCGAGATCGCCGATAAGGGTTGATTGAGTTCGTGCGCGAGTGAGGAGGCCATCTCACCCATGGTCGTGAGACGACTCGTAAATTGCATACGCTCTTCTTGTTGGCGCGCAATCTCCTCGGTAGTCTTACGCAAGGTAATGTCGGTCGCAATGAGTAGCTGTGCCAAGTGGCCATCCACCCACGAGATATAGCGACGTCGCACTTCATACCAATGGCTGATGTCTCCCCGCAATTGGATTTCTTCTGAGTCAATTTCTGTGATTTGATTTAGTGCCATCGCCGGTAGGCCAGCAAGAGCATCGACATTATCTCCCTCAAAATGAAAGATTGAGGAAGGATCCATCTCGTGGCCTGCTAGATCAATGTGGCCCTTAGCCGTATCCCCAAAGCGCTCGCGGTAGTAGCGATTGGCAAACAAGAGCTCACCCGTTTCAATCGAGACCACCGATACCGCTGCATCAAGACCTTCAAGGACGGTTACAAAGCGTTCTTGGGTTGCACTTAATTCTTCCCGAATCCGCTTAGGCTCTGAGATATCAATCACAGAAGTCACCCACCCCGATTGTTGCCCCTTATCATCAATTAAAGGTGCAATAAAGGTTCGTGTTGAGATCCGTGAGCCATCTTTACGCATAATCGTGCCCTCGATACCGCTCTTGAGATTGCCATCTAAGGCACTGGTCATCTTCTGCATCAGCTGCTCATGTAATTCAGCGGGCCAAAATGGGAAGGGTGGCTTGAGGCCCAGTAATTCTTCTTGTGCCCAGCCGGTCATTTCCGAGAACGAACGATTGACATAGGTAATGCGTTTTTCTAAATCATGCGCTCGAATACCAACCGGCATGGAGTCCTCTAGAACGCGCCGAAAGCTACTCTCAGTTCTTAGGTTCGCTTCGGTGAGTTGCCGCACTTGCATCTGCTTGAGTACTGACCATAAACTCCAAACCACGAAGGCCGATAAACCAATCACCACTCCTAGCAACATCCGGAAGGTCAGGTCGGTAGGTGGTGGATAGGTATCAACGCGCAAGGTGATATTGGGACCAAGCGCACCAAAATCGAGACTGGTCTCATTACTTAACGAGCGCGTTGGAGTATCGCGATCGGAAGAGATTGCAAGCACACGGTTGTCTCGGCCAATCAGTGAATAGCGATGCTGACTTTTTAGTTCTGGCGGAATGATGTATTGCAGAATTCCTTGGGTGGAATACATGACCGCGAGAGCACCCCGGGCTTCACCATCTTTAAAAACGGTTATGACCTCCCAAAAAATAGATTGGCGCTCTGCCATCACTGGATCATCCTTTGCAACAGCCAAACTAATTACCTGACTGTAAGCAGGCCGGTTGGTCTCGCGACTCAGGAATATAGCTTTCTTGAGCTCGCGATCAATCTCATTAGCTTGTGGCACCGTATCAAACCATTCGGTATTCCTGCTAGGTGGTGGCACCATCCACTGCCGCCATTCACTGTCATTGAGCCATATGAGTTGCAAGATTTCTGGGTTTCCTAATACAAAGGATTGAACTTGACTTAATACCTTCTCGCGTGCCCCACGATTGTTCTCGGCTTGAGCAAGGTCTCGGCTAAACGATTGCAAGGTCTCGCTACTATTAATGAAACGTAACTGGATACGTTGTTTTACTAAACTCAGCTCACGAAAGAGAGAGCCCTCTTGTTGTTGACGTTCTTGAACCTGCAGGACACCCAAGATGATGGCCATGACCACCAAAAAGATCACAATCGCTAATAATGGGGTGTAGACCAAGCGTGAGCCGATAAAACGCCGCATGGATGGCATTCGCTTAAAGGCTTCGACGAGTTTTAGCTGCAGTGTGCTGGTGTTAGCCAAGCGAGCAATCCTTTTTATGACGATCCATTTTCCTGAACCCCCCTAATATAAAGGGCTTTGCACTGCAATATAATTCCATATAGTGATAAAGATTATCGTTATGTGGAAAATTAATTGTCATATTCAACACCTATTCTTAAAATATTAGCCATAAGGCAGACAAAATCTGCCGTAACCAAAACCGGAGACAAACCATGGCAGCTGTACCAGAGCAAATGGCGGGTCAAGTGAACCAAAATGATCTTGATCCCATCGAAACAAAAGAATGGCTTGAGGCCTTAGATGGCGTGATTACGCATGAGGGAACGGATCGAGCTGCATTTCTGATCGACCAACAAATTGCACACGCACGGGTGAATGGAGTGGACCAACCATTTCATGCAGAGACACCTTACATCAATACCATCCCCGTAGAGATCCAAGCACGTATTCCTGGTGATCAAAATATTGAACACCGCATTCGCTCATACACGCGTTGGAACGCGATGGCCATGGTACTGCGTGCTAATAAAGATACGAACGTGGGCGGACATATTTCTTCGTTCCAATCTGCCGCAACGCTTTATGACGTTGGCTACAACCATTTTTGGCACGCACCCTCTGAAACCCACGGTGGTGATCTGATATTTGTCCAGGGCCACTCGGCACCTGGTGTGTATGCCCGCGCATATATGCTGGGACGATTAAGCGATGAACAGCTCAATAATTTCCGTCAAGAAGTAAACGGTAAAGGGATTTCTAGCTATCCACATCCATGGCTCATGCCAGACTTCTGGCAGTTTCCAACGGTATCGATGGGTCTTGGCCCCATCATGGCGATTTATCAAGCGCGTTTCATGCACTACTTGCAAGACCGTGGTCTTGCGACAACGGCAGGACGCAAAGTGTGGGCCTTCTTAGGCGATGGCGAGACCGATGAACCCGAGTCCTTAGGTGCAATTGGGATGGCCGGGCGCGAGAAACTCGACAACCTCATTTTTGTGGTGAACTGCAATTTGCAACGCTTAGATGGTCCAGTGCGCGGTAATGGCAAGATCATTCAGGAGCTTGAGAGCGAGTTCCGCGGCTCTGGTTGGAACGTGATTAAGGTGGTATGGGGTGGTCATTGGGATGCACTCTTTGCCCGTGACAAAAATGGCATCTTGATGCAACGCTTAGGCGAGATCGTGGATGGCCAGTATCAAACCATGAAGGCGAAGAACGGCGCCTATGTGCGAGAGACTGTATTTAATACGCCTGAGCTCAAAGCCTTAGTAGCAGATTGGAGCGATGAAGATATTTGGAACTTAAACCGCGGTGGGCATGATCCTCATAAGGTCTATGCAGCATTTCATTCTGCTGCTAATCACAAAGGTCAACCGACCGTTATCTTGGCCAAGACCATTAAGGGATATGGCATGGGTGGTTCGGGTGAAGGTATGAACATTGCCCACCAAGCTAAAAAAATGAGCCACGATGATGTGGTGCGCTTCCGAGATCGCTTTGAGATTCCGGTTAGCAATGATCAATTAGAAGAGATGCCTTTGGTGAAATTCCCCGAAGGAAGCCCTGAGCTGGAGTACATGCGTACACGTCGTATGGAACTCGGCGGTTATTTGCCACAGCGTAGAACCAAAGCAGAGAGCTTGCCAGTCCCCACCCTCGATGCGTTCGGACCATTACTCGAAGCCACCACCGATGGACGTGAGATCTCTACCACCATGGCATTTGTGCGTTTACTCAATACGGTTGTGCGTGATAAAACGATTGGTAAGCGCGTAGTTCCCATTGTTCCTGACGAGTCGCGTACCTTTGGCATGGAAGGGATGTTCAGACAACTTGGTATTTGGAGTCAACTCGGTCAGCTCTATACCCCCGAAGACCATGACCAGCTCATGTTCTATAAAGAAGATAAAGCAGGCCAAATTTTGCAAGAGGGTATTAACGAAGCCGGTGGGATGTGCGACTGGATTGCCGCAGCGACCTCGTACTCGACACATGGTGTACCCATGTTGCCCTTCTATATTTTCTATTCCATGTTTGGATTTCAACGTATTGGTGATCTTGCTTGGGCTGCTGGTGATATGCGCAGCCGCGGGTTCTTGTTGGGAGGCACTGCAGGTCGCACCACACTCAATGGGGAAGGCTTACAACACGAAGATGGGCATAGTCAGATTTGGGCATCTGCCGTTCCTAACTGCATTAGTTACGACCCTACCTTTGCCTTTGAGTTAGCGGTCGTGATTCAGGATGGTATGCGCCGGATGCTGACAGATCAAGAAGACGTCTATTACTACATCACCTTGATGAATGAGAACTATTCACACCCCGCAATGCCGAAGGGTGCAGAGCCAGACATCATCAAAGGAATGTATCGCTTGCAATCGATGGGCGAGGCTAACAATCCACTGCGCGTCCAACTACTTGGTAGCGGTACGATCTTCCGCGAAGTGATTTCTGCCGCAGAGATGTTACAAGCCGAGTGGGGGATTGCGTCTGATCTGTGGGGTTGCCCCAGCATGAATGAGCTAGGACGCGATTGGAACGAGACCAACCGGAGTAATTTGCTAAACCCAAGTAATACTCCAAAGCTCTCACACGTAGAGCGTCTCTTAAAAGATACCAAAGGTCCTGTAATTGCTGCAACAGACTATATGCGTTTGTTTGCAGAACAAATTCGTCCACCGATTCAGAATCTAGGACGTCGGTATGAGGTCTTGGGTACTGATGGCTTTGGTCGTTCCGATACCCGCGAGCAATTACGTCATTTCTTTGAAGTGGATCGTCGCTGGATTACCGTAGCTGCACTTAAAGCCTTGGCAGATGATGGCAAGATCGATCGCAAAAAAGTGGCCGAAGCAATTGTGAAGTATCAGATTGATCCCAATAAACCAAACCCAATGAAGGTGTAAGGGAGCCATGAGCCAATTAATTGAAATCAAGGTCCCGGACATCGGGGATTACAAAGATATACCAGTCATTGAGGTACACATCAAGCCTGGTGACACTATTGAAAAAGAGCAGTCGCTTGTAACTCTAGAGTCTGATAAAGCAACCATGGATGTCCCATCCTCCCACTCGGGAATAGTGAAAGAAGTGAAGGTGAAGGTTGGCGATTCAATCTCAGAGGGGAGTGTTGTTCTGTTACTAGAAGGCGCTGAAGCAGTGAATACTGTGGCGCCTCAGGCTCCAGCACCTGTAAAAGCTCCAGCACCGGCACCAGTAGCGCCAACACCAGTCGCTACACCGGTACCAACTCAAGCGCCTGCCCCAGCCCCCGTGTCTGCTCCCGCAGCAGAGCTAGGTCAAAGTGGTAGTCATGCAAGCCCATCAGTGCGTAAGTTTGCGCGTGAGTTAGGGGTCACCATTACCAGTGTCAAAGGAACAGGACCCAAAGGCCGCATCACGCAAGATGATGTTCAAGCCTATGTGAAGTCGGCGATGAGTGGTGCAAGCGCACCGGCTGCAACTAGCGGTGGAAGTTTGGGTGGGCTAAATCTCTTGCCATGGCCTAAGGTTGACTTTAGTAAGTTTGGGCAGACCGAGCGACAAGCACTCTCGCGCATTAAGAAATTATCTGCTGCTAATCTTGCTCGTAATTGGGTGATGATCCCAGCAGTGACCTACCACGAAGATGCAGACATTACTGATCTGGAAGCATTCCGTGTGCAAACCAATAAAGAGAATGAGAAGCAGGGTAGCAAGATCACCATGCTGGCATTCTTGATCAAAGCCTCGGTCGCCGCGCTGAAGAAGTATCCCGAGTTCAATTCCTCTTTAGATGGAGATGATCTCGTCCTCAAGAAGTATTTCCATATTGCATTTGCAGCAGATACCCCGAATGGGTTGGTAGTTCCTGTTATTCGGAACGCGGATCAAAAGGGTATCTTTGAGATTGCTCGTGAGACCGCCGAACTTGCTGCTTTAGCACGTGATGGCAAGCTCAAGCCGGATCAAATGCAAGGAGCGAGCTTTACGATCTCCTCTCTGGGCGGCATTGGTGGAACTTATTTTTCTCCCATCATTAATGCCCCTGAAGTTGCTATTTTAGGAGTGAGTAAGGCAGCGATGAAGCCGGTGTGGAACGGTAAAGAGTTTGCACCCCGACTGATTTGCCCACTCTCCTTAACGGCCGACCATCGCGTGATCGATGGCGCGCTAGCGACACGTTTTAATGTTTATATTGCACAACTGCTTGCCGACTTCCGTCGTGCAGTTCTATAGGGGATCACGATGAGTCAACATACGATCGTGGTACCAGACATTGGTGACTACACCGATGTCCCAGTGATTGAGATCTTAGTAAAGCCCGGTGACGAGATCACAAAAGAGCAAGCCTTGCTTGTGCTTGAGTCTGATAAGGCAACCATGGAAGTGCCAGCAGATCAAGCTGGTAAGGTCATTAGTGTGAGTGTGAAGATTGGGGATAAGGTTACAAAAGGATCTGTGATTGCGCAGATTGAACTCACCAGTAGTAATCCTCATGCAAGTCCATCAGCCCCAGTAGCAACTTCAGCAAGCCCAGTTACTCCACCAAGCAAACCCCCTGTATCGATACCCGTGCCTGCTGGTTCGTATCAAGGACCGGTTCAACACGACTGTGAGGTCTTGGTCTTAGGAGCGGGTCCTGGAGGTTACAGTGCCGCATTTCGGAGTGCAGACCTCGGAGCTAAAACATTATTAGTAGAGCGTTATGCCACTCTTGGGGGCGTTTGCCTCAACGTAGGTTGTATACCATCCAAAGCATTGCTGCATACCGCAGCGGTAATGGACGAGGTGAAGGAGATGGGTAAGCACGGTATTGAATTTGGTGCCCCCACAATTAATTTAGATCTATTGCGTTCTCATAAAGAGGGAGTTATTGCAAAATTAACGGGCGGTCTTGCTGGTATGGCAAAGATGCGCAAGGTAAGCGTTGTGCGTGGTCTTGGTAAGTTCATCGACGCTCATCATGTCGAGGTATCGTTAAGTACAGGCGATGGTCAGCAACTCACAGGTCAGAAGGAAGTGATCCACTTTCAGAAGGCGATTATTGCTGCTGGTAGCCAACCAATTGCACTCCCATTTATGCCGAGCGATCCCCGTGTCGTGGATAGCACCGGCGCATTATTACTGAAGAGTATTCCAAAGCGTATGTTAGTGATTGGGGGCGGCATTATTGGTTTGGAGATGGCAACGGTGTATAGCGCTCTAGGCTCGCGCCTTGACATTGCTGAGATGATGGATGGCCTAATGGCGGGTGCTGATCGTGATCTTGAAAAGGTTTGGGAGAAGATGAATACCCATCGTTTTGATAACATCATGCTCAAAACACGCGCCACGAAAGCCGAAGCAAAACCGAATGGGATCGAAGTGAGCTTTGAGGGTGAGAAAGCACCCGCCACTCCGCAACTCTATGATCTGGTCTTGGTAGCCGTTGGTAGAACTCCAAATGGTAAGAAGATTAACGCAAATGCTGCTGGTGTCAATTTGGATGAACGCGGCTTTATTCCGGTCGATAAGCAAATGCGTACCAATATCAACCATATCTTCGCTATTGGAGATATTGTGGGTCAGCCCATGTTGGCTCACAAAGCAGTCCATGAAGGTCATGTTGCAGCCGAGGCAGCAGCTGGACAAAAGTCTTATTTTGATGCGAAACAAATTCCGTCCGTGGCGTATACCGACCCTGAGGTGGCATGGGCTGGTTTGACCGAAGAGCAATGTAAGGTACAAGGCATTGCTTACGAGAAGGGCTTATTCCCCTGGGCGGCAAGCGGCCGCGCCATTGCTAATGGTCGCGATGAAGGCTTTACCAAATTACTCTTTGATGCCAATACGCATCGCATTATTGGTGGCGGTATCGTCGGCACCCATGCAGGTGATCTCATTGGCGAGGTATGCCTTGCTATTGAAATGGGAGCAGACGCAGTCGATATTGGTAAGACCATCCATCCGCATCCAACCCTAGGAGAGTCGATTGGTTTAGCAGCCGAAGCGCACCATGGCAGCTGTACGGATTTACCACCTTCTAAGAAACGCTAGGCAATAAAAAACCCCGCAACGCAAATTGCGGGGTTAGTCTACTTAAGAACTGATGTGGCTCTTAACGAGCATTTAACGCAAAATTACTTCTTAGCTGCTTTTGCTGCTTTTGTGGCAGCCTTGGTTACTGTATCTGCTGCGTTTTGCATATTGCTTTGGGCAACTTCTACAGCATGCTTAATAGCTTTTTGGCTGGTCTCATAACTATTGTTTGCAGCTGCAATGGCCTGCTTCATCATTTGCACTGCAGCGTCTGAACCGGCAGGTGCGTTTTTGGTCCAGTCATCAATCATGGCTTGTAATTTCTTCTGGCCTGCAGCCATTTCAGCTTCCGCTGTTTTGGCAAAAGCAGTTGAGTTGTCTTGAGCGATTTCATACAGATCGCGTCCATAAGCCATCATCTTCTCTGCCATGGGTTGTACCATTTCAGCTTGTTGTGCAATAAGCTGTTGCATATCACGTACTTCAAGAGTCTTCTTCGCATTACTCATGCTCTCACTTAGACTGTTTTTGGTAATTTGCATATTCAGTTCAACTAACTTCTCAACACTCTGGATTGCTTGGTTAGTTAGACCAGCCAAGGTTTCTAAGTTAGCTTTTTGTACAGCTGCAATTTGCTCTGGGGTTAAGTTCATAGGGCTCTCCGATTATTAAAAAGGTGAATTGATTAATTAATCAACTTGGGTGGATTATAGACCCAATTATGTTGCATTGCAACAAATATGACTCTCCCCAAAGCTAATATAAATTAACTAATATAATCAATAACTTAAATACAAATAGTGAAATTACCCGATTGCAAGCTTTCTACAGTGACCATTTCGTTTTGCCATTGCCTGACGGGCACCGATTCCCAATGGCCAAGTACAAAATGTTGCGTGATGCGGTATTGGGTTTTCCAAACCTAGACCTCGTTGAGGCCCCGAGTGCAAGTGATTCTGAGATCTTATTGGCACACGACCCTAGTTATCTACAAGCGGTCATTAATGGCTCCTTAAGTGAGGCGCAACAAAAAGAGATTGGCTTTCCTTGGAGCGTCAAAATGGTAGAGCGCTCACGGCGCTCGGCTGGAGCAACCATAGCAGCCTGCAAGGCAGCACTTGTGGATGGGATTGCTGCTAATTTAGCCGGAGGTACGCATCACGCATATCGTCATAAGGGCTCGGGGTTTTGTGTATTTAATGATGCGGCAATTGCTGCGCGAGTCCTTTTAAAAGACCCAATGGCGAAGGAAATAAATCTTTCGAAGATAGCGATACTGGATCTTGACGTACACCAAGGGGACGGCACCGCCTCTATTTTGCAAAATGATCCTGCTGTGACCACGGTATCGATTCATGGAGAAAAGAACTACCCCTTTGCTAAAGAGGTAAGTGATCTTGATATTGCCTTACCTGATGGCACAACAGACCCTGCGTATTTGCAAGCGCTTGATCAAGCCCTAAGCTACTTAAGTCAGCAAAAAATTGATTTTTTAATCTATCTAGCCGGAGCTGATCCGTATTATGAAGATCGTCTAGGACGTTTACAAATAAGCCAAGAGGGGATGGCTGCACGCGATCGTACGGTATTGGAGTTTGTGAGCAAGGAAGGAATCGCAGTAGCACTCGCTATGGCAGGAGGCTATGCAAATCCAATTGAGAAAACCGTATTGATTCATGCGCAAACAATACGCATGGCTACCGAGCATCAGCATACAATTGCGTCTTCATTATTGAAGCGATAAGTTATGAGTCTGGCGTCAGAGCGTTTCCCCCTTGAATCCTTAGCGGCGCCGATCTTTGTATTTATCTGGAGTACGGGTTTTATCATCGCCCGTTTTGGCATGCCCTATATGGAGCCTGCTACCTTCTTGTTCATACGCTTTACAGGCGTGCTGATTGTGATGGGCATCATCATCCTATTTTGGAAGCCTGTCTGGCCCAATCGCTCACAAACCATTCATATCGCTATTGCAGGTGCGCTATTGCAGTTTGGGTATGTGATGGGCGTATGGAGTGCTGTCCGTTTGGGGATGACTGCTGGATTGGTGGCATTGATTGTGGGCCTGCAACCGATCTTGACCGCATGGAGCGCTTCGTGGGTATCCGAGCGGGTGAGTTACCAACAATGGCTAGGATTGCTCTTAGGGATTGGTGGAGTTGCCTTGGTGGTTGCTGAGAAAACAAGTTTTGCAAATATCCCTGTTGCAGCATTTATTTTTGCAATTGCCGCCCTGTTTGCCATAACTTTTGGCACGCTCTATCAAAAAAAATATTGCCCCCAATTTGATTTGCGAGCAGGATCGATGATTCAGTTTTCTATCTCAACCGTACTCTGTTTAGTGGTGGCTCTTCTCTTTGAGACCCGCGAGGTTGTCTGGAATGCGTCGGTAATTGGTGCCTTACTCTGGGGAATCCTACCCACCTCGATCGGTGCCATTAGTTTGTTGTTTATTCTGATTCGGAAGGGCGCCGCAACCAAAGTGACGAGCCTCTTGTATCTAACACCCCCAACCACTGCGTTGATGGCCTGGTTCTTATTTGATGAGCCTTTAAGTCTTATTATGCTTGCCGGTTTAGGCTTAACCATGACTGCGGTGATCTTAGTCAATTATCAGCAAAATAGTTCACCCAAAACCCAATAACTTTATTATCATGTTCTAGTACTCTATTTTGGGGCTTTGATTGAGAGCATTGCGTAGATTGCAAAAGCCAGTAGCGCCCAATTTATCTGGTTGGCAGATAAGGACCCAACACCCTCTCCGGATTTTGATCTTAGTAGTACTTAGCATTAGTCTTTGTGCCATTGAACCGGTTGCAGCTCAGTCATCGCCACCGCCCCAAAAGTCAAGCCAAGATAAGAAACAAAAACCCTCCAATCCAAAGCAAGTTCGGACCACCGTTAATCGTCCTAAAAGTAAAAAAGTAGCCCCCGATCGCCCATCGTTTGCGACTGCGATGGGTTTGCGTAATCAACAGGATGATCTGAGTCTGAAGTCCAGTGTGGCGATGGTGATTGATCAACAAACCAAAGAGGTTTTGTTTGAGAAAAACCCCGACGTAAGTTTGCCGATTGCTTCTATCACTAAATTAATGACCGCCATGGTAGTACTAGACTCGAATGCACCGCTCGATGAGGTCTTAACGATTACCCAAGCCGAGGTCAAAATTTATGCGAAGTCTCGCTTATCACGAGGTACCAAACTGACCCGAGAGGAAGCACTCTTATTGGCTCTGATGTCGTCGGAGAACCGCGCTTCACAACTGCTGGCCAGTAATTATCCAGGTGGTGTACCCGCATTCATCGAAGCCATGAACCACAAGGCATATGCCTTAGGAATGACCCATTCAAGTTTTACAGACCCTACGGGATTGTTAGCAAGTAATGTCTCCACGGGCGAGGATCTTGCTCGCTTACTGATTGCTTCCTATAACTACAAATTAATTCGGGATTTCTCAGTGTGGCCAGACATGACCATGGTGATTAATAAGAGACCACAGGTGTTCTTAAACACCAACCGTTTGGTACGTGCCGGCGATATGGAGATTGGCTTACAGAAGACCGGCTTTATTAGTGCGGCAGGCCGATGCTTAGTAATGCAGGCCAAGGTCAATGGAATGCCATTACTCCTTGTATTCTTAGACTCTGTGGGAACACAATCACGTTTTGCAGATGCAGTGCGCGTCAAAGATTGGATAGAAAGCTATCAACCCGGTGAGCCTAAGGCGATTCGTCGCTTGACGATGTAATTCTTTGCTGTATTAATTATTTCTTAGGATTAGACTGCGGCGCTTTGTACCCTAAGCCCTTAGAGATTTGCAAAGCGGTATCTTGCAAAGCTTTGAGCCAATCGGCTTGCATACGATCGGTTGGTGAGCTTAAGGAAAGACCAGCGACCAGTTTGCCGGTGTCATCTAAGATGCCCGCAGCCAGACAGCAGACCCCTAACTCCAGCTCTTCATTATCCCGCGAATGGCCAATATGGCGCACGCTCGATAATTCACTTTCTAATTTAGCAATTTGGGTAATGCTATTGCGGGTATGACCTGCAAGACCAGTACGAGTGGCATATGCTCGTACCTGATTGGCATCATCGGCTGCTAAAAATAATTTACCTACCGAAGTAAGATGCAAAGGCGCACGGCCACCAATCGCACGTACCACCTGCATACCGGAGCGCTCGCTGTATGCGCGATCCACGTACACAATTTCATCACCCTGACGAACGGAGAGGTTCACGGTTTCCCCCGTGAGTTTATGCAAGACCCGCATGGGGAGTTGCGCCGCTTCACGCACGGATAAGCGCTCTTTGACCAAATTACCCAGTTCGAGCAGGCGTAAACCTAATTTATAGGTGCCGCCATCACCACGCTCAACGAGTCGACACGCAACCATATCATTGAGGATACGGTGTGCGGTAGAAGGGTGTAGCCCTGTCTGTTGAGAGAGTAATTTCAGACTACTAGACTCTTCATGATCCGCTAGGCAATCGAGCAGGTTCATCATGCGCTCGACCACCTGAATGGCGGTCTTGCCAGCTTCTCCTGAGTTCTTCGTTGCTTTGCGATCCATGCCTGTGATTGTAGCGAATATTGGCTTTATTGCATATTGTGAAACGATATAGTAATCCAAAAATAAGGGTTGTGACCTGCGGCATTACAAAATCAAATGCCTATTCAAAGGCGCGAACACAATCTCTAATCAGTTTAGGGCCCTTGTAAATGAGACCGGTATAGAGTTGCACCAAACTGGCGCCTACATCGATCTTCTGCCTAACGTCTTCCCCAGAGAGAATGCCACCGACCCCAATGATCGGAATCCGGTTTTGTAAATACTGAAAGAGATGGTGGATAGTTTGATTCGACAGGCTAAATACGGGTGATCCGGAGAGACCACCCGCTTCATTGCCATAGGGAAGATTACAAACGGGAGTTCGACTAATGGTGGTATTGGTCGCAATCACAGCATCAATCTCAAACTCGAGTAAGAGGTCAGCTATCAAGCGTAAATCATTTTCTTCAAGGTCGGGAGCAATTTTTAAGAAGAGTGGCTTACGAACCCCATATTGATCGGCTAAGGCTTTGCGTGCGTCATGCAAGGCAGACAAGAGTTGTCGCAGCAGAACCTCACCTTGAAGATCGCGCAGGTTCTTCGTATTTGGAGATGAGATATTGGCAGTGATGTAAGTAGCAACCGGATAGACAGTGTTTAAGCAAATAACATAATCTTTGCTGGCATCCTCTAGGGCTGTGCTGGCATTCTTACCAATATTTAAGCCAATGACACCGCCTGATTGATAAAAGCGCGAGCGCTTGACCCGCTCAACACAGGCATCCACGCCGTCATTATTAAATCCCATGCGATTAATTAGAGCATCTGCCTCTGGTAAACGAAACATGCGAGGCTTAGGATTACCAGGCTGTGGCTTGGGGGTTACCGTACCGATTTCCAGAAAACCAAATCCAAGGCTTGCTAGAGCATCAATATGTTTGCCGTCTTTATCAAGACCCGCCGCAAGTCCAACAGGGTTTCGAAATGCAATACCGCATAACTGAATTGGTCTAATGAGTGGCTTGCCAATCAAACCACTCAGCAGACCACAACGCTCTAGACGATCGAGTTGATTAAAGGAGAAGTCATGGGCCGACTCGGGATCCATCGAGAATAGCAGTGGACGAAGAAGGGAATAGGAATCAATCATCGCGCGGTGCAGGATTCAGGTTTTGCCATTGATCATCGATCAACCCTTCGATTGGAGCAAACTTGATCTTGTATGCCATTTTAGGACTCTGTGCAATGTAGTAGCCTAAATAAAGATAAGGAAGACCGAGTTGCTGAACCTGATTGATCTGCCACAAAATGCTGTAGGTACCATAGCTAGCGTTTGGCACACTGGCATCGTAAAAGGTATAAACCGAAGAGATGCCATGCTCAACAACGTCAATCATACTAACCATACGGAGGCGACCAGGATGAGAGTCGTCTGGCCCGTCTCTAAATTCAACGATACGTGAGTTCACCCGGCTTTGTAATAGAAACTGCATGTACTGCTCTTGATTGTCATTTTCCATCTGGCCACCATGATGGCGTTGCGCCTGATACGCCTGGTAAAGACGGTAGTGTTCCTCATGATGCGCCAAACTCAGAACCTGCGCCTGTAAACCCGAATGACGCCTCATGCTGCGCCGTTGACTGCGATTGGGCTGAAAGTGTTGTACCGGAATACGTGTCGCAATGCATGCTTTGCAATCATCGCAATAGGGTCGGTATGTAAATAAGCCACTGCGACGAAAGCCAGCATTCACAAGATTACTGTAGACATCCTCTCCAATCGCATGAGAAGGGGTGGCCACTTGAGAGCGAGCAATTTGATCAGGCAAATAACTACATGGATAGGGTGCCGTTGCATAAAACTGAATGGCCGTGATGGGAAGTTCTTGAAGACGACTCATACAAGGTATTTCTGAAGAACGGTCTTATCAAAGTTCCAAGGCCAAGGCTCTTTTTGAGATAGTGCTTGCTGCAGATGTTGCAAAAAATAATTGCGCGGCAGCGGTTTGGCACCGAGTGAGCGCAGATGGGCAGTTTCTTGTTGGCAATCAATTAAGGTCACACCATGATCGTAGCACCATGCACATAAGGCTGCTAAAGCAAGCTTGGAGCTATCCTTCACCCGTGAGAACATGGACTCCCCAAAGACCATTTTGCCAAGACAAACACAATACAGCCCACCGACTGTTTGCGAGTGTTGTTCGATCGAGATGCAATGGGCGTGGCCTTGCTCGTGCAGAGCGCTATAGGCATCAATAATCTCGTGGGTGATCCAAGTGCCATCTTGGCCAGCGCGTTCAGTGGTCGCACAGGCTCGCATCACGCCACTAAAGTCATGATCTACACGTAATTGCATGTGGGGGTCGCCCATAAAATGCTGGATAGATTTACGTAGTGAATGACTAATTTTTAAATCCGCTGGGTTCAGGATCATGCGGGGATCGGGTGACCACCACAAGACGGGTTGACGCACGGAGTACCATGGAAAAATCCCATTGCGATACGCGCGCTCTAGTTGATTGGCAAAAATTCGCTCGCTGACTGCTAGCAGTCCCGGAACCTCGGGATCTGGATCGCTATGTGTTTGTGGATCCGGAAATGGATCACTAGGCCCAAGCCACGGGATCGTGCTCATGAAGAGACCATCATCCGATTCGCTCGCTCGGCAGAATATCGCGCGTATGAACCCCAAGATCTCCGAGGTGTCCAGCTCGTGCATCGGCAAAGTACCACTGCAAGGTTTGCTTCACGGTAGGGAAGGCCAGTTCAGTCCACGGAATGTTCTCTTCAGTAAAGAGGGCAACCTCTAGACTTTCTGTGCCTGCTGCAAATTGCGATGTTCGCATCTGGGCTAGATAAAAGAGATGCACCTGCTCCACATGGGCCACATTTAAAAGCGAGTACAAGGACTGAATCTCTACTTCAGCCCCTGCTTCTTCCATGGTCTCGCGAATCGCGCCATGCTCGGTACTCTCTCCAATCTCTAAAAAGCCTGCCGGTAAGGTCCAATAACCATATCTTGGCTCAATAGCTCGTCGACAAAGTAAGACCTGGTTCTCCCAAATCGGAATAGTGCCGACCACATTGCGTGGATTGCGATAGTGAACCTCTTTACATTGCGAACACACATGCCGTAGGCGGGTGTCATCGGCAGGCACTAAAAGGGCGATGCTTGAACCGCAAGAGGGGCAATAGTTCATAAATGGGCTTTGATCATTCCGCGGAGGGCATTGCTTAGCATTATTTCATTGGCGCCGATGACATCGTCAATAGTCAGGTTAGCCTCACGGGTTTTAAGTGCAGGGTTGCGTAAGATGGATGATCGCATAACCCCTGGAAGCACGCCTGCTGATAGAGGGGGTGTTAACCATTCACCCGAGTTTGGTGGGCGCACAAAAATACTAGTGCGACCCCCTTCGGTTAACTCACCGCGTTCATTGATGAACAATGCGTCAAAGCCACCCAAAGACACCGCTTTTTGCCATGCCAAGTCATACACGTTGCGTTGCGTACTTTTGTGAAGCAATAAAGGATTATTGGATTGCATCCTCAGAGAATGAGTAGCACCCTCTAAAATCTCATGCGCCCAAAATACCTGCACCGATGATGGCAAATCATCTAAGACAGCGCTGGAGATGGATAACTCACCCAAACGACTAAGATTTAGACGAACTCGGTAGGCAGACCTTGTAGGTAGATGTATGGCGCTTTGTTCTAACAATGCGCTAGCCGCATTGATATCGAGGGGAATACGTAAAGCCTTGGCTGAATGCGATAGACGGTCTAGGTGCTCACGGTAAAGAGCAATACGTTTGACACCATCTTCTGCATGAAAACGAATAGTTTCAAAGAGCCCAACGCCACTGGGCAGACTCGATAAGAACGCAGCCTTAATCTGGCATTCTTCATATTCTGCAATTGGATCCGAGTCAATCGTAATACCAGCGCCCACTCCCAAGACAAACTGCGCTGTAGAGGAATCCGAATCACGCTGCACCTGTAGAGTCCGAATGGGAACACTAAGTGCAAAGTCGCCATTTGGATCAAACCAGCCCAGCGCGCCGCAATACCAATTGCGTGGACTGTCTTCAAGATCCTGAATGATCTCCATGCTGCGTTTCTTGGGTGCTCCGGTGACTGAGCCGCACGGGAACACAGCACGCAAGATCTCGACCATGCTCAGTTGGGGGCGCGCCTTAGCCTGAACGGTGGAGGTCATCTGCAGTACATTGCCATGACGATTAACCTCAAAAAGTGCCGGCACTGTAACGCTACCGGGCTCGGAGATACGCCCTAGATCATTGCGCAAGAGATCCACAATCATGACGTTCTCAGCCTGATTCTTGGGATCATCGGATAACTCATGAGCTGCCTGATGCCGCGCATCGGCGGTGCCTTTCATGGGCTGCGCAACAAAGATACCGTTGGTGCGTTTAATAAAGAGTTCGGGAGACTGCGATAAGACGATATCGCTACCATCGTCCAGATATGCACCATAACGACCTGGTTGACGTTCGCGCAATTGAGCATAGAGTGCAAGCGGTGAGCCATACACCTCTCCAGCAATCCGGTATGAGTGATTAATTTGATAGGTATCGCCACTGCGGATCCATTCCTGAATGCGCTCAATATCTTGATTGAAATGCTCCGACGTAATCGAATCTCGCAGGTTCATCACTCCAACCAACGGATCTTCTTTCGATAGGGCATCTTTTAACCAAGCATCGACCTCCTCTTTGGAATACTTTTGTACCCCCGTAAACGACCATGCACGAACGAGCGGTAGGGACTCACTGTATTTGCATGCAATGTGCTGAAAGTAGTACCCCAACTCATAAGAGAACAGAGTTACGAGGTAATCCCCATTGCTGAGAGCTGTTTGCATTTCTGCAAAACAGTTGTCTAGCTCGCTTGTATGATCTACGCGCCAAGCGTGTTTGACGTGTTGATAGAGTCGGCTACTTGGATGCTCCCGACTACTACTCACATCATCTAGAAGGAACATTTGGTTTATTTCAGGATGGTGGCCGATTCAATCACAACAGGAGTGTTGGGCACATCGGCCATGCGACCACGCGGCGTTGATGCAATACCAGTAGGCGTCTGTTTGATCTTATCGATCGTTGCTTGCCCAGAAATAACCCGACCAAAAACAGTGTAACCATTGCCCATCGCATTGGGGTAATCTAAGCCCGGATTGTCTTTAACATTAATATAGAACTGCGCAGTGGCTGAGTCTGGATCCGAAGTTCTAGCCATTGCGATCGTATAGTTCTGGTTCTTTAAACCATTTTGCGCTTCTGAGACCACAGGGGCCTGCGTGGGCTTTTGCACTAATTCTGGAGTAAAGCCACCCCCTTGCACCATAAATCCATTAATTACGCGATGGAATACGGTCCCGTTATAAAAACCACTTTTGACATAGCCTAAAAAGTTATTGACGGTTTTTGGTGCACGATCTGACTCGAGATCCACCACAAAATTACCTTGATTGGTCTTGAACTCCACTTTGGGGCCCGCATGAGCGACCGAAGAGAGGGTGATGATACTTAGTGCTAGACCCAGGCTCATCCATAGTTTGCGCATATTCATTTCCTTCTGTGTGCGTAGGTTGTTGATGATTGATTGTATTAGCGATTGGCCTGTGCCTGCGCCAGCTCATTCCAAGCGGTTGTGTAGTTGGGGCTGCGCTGCAAAGAGCGCATGGTCCAGCGTGGTCGTAGGCCAGCCCCGGCGAGTCTTAGGGTATTAGAGCCATAGGTGTGATTAAGACGATCCATGATTTGCATTAACGAGCGTGAGCGCGTCGTGTCTGGCGTGGCACAAAATAAATCTGCTTGCGCTTGGTCTGCCGGGTAGAGTCCTAATAGCATGACCCCTGCCTTTTTATAGGCATAACCAGGGCGATAGATGTTCTGAACCCCTAAGCTTGCAAGTTCGGCTAGATGGCGCGTGTCATCGGTTCCCGTAATGAGCGGAATGGTAATGCTCTTGGCGTATTGCTCACCCTGTTGGGTAAATGGATTAGTACGAATATAGACCAAGAGATGGGAGCAAAATGATTGCTGCTGACGTAATTTCTCGGCAGCACGGCTGACGTAACTCACAACCGCTTCTTGTAATTCCGGAAGGTGATGCACGGGTTTGCCAAAACTCTTGCTGGAGATAATTTGCTGCTTGCGGACGAGATGCTCATCGTGCGTTTCTTCTAAATCAAGACAGCTAATGCCATTGAGTTCATTGACAGTACGCTCTAAGACCACTCCAAAGCGTTTACGAATCAAACTAGTGGAGGCGTATTTCAGATCACAGACCGAGTGGATGCCAAGTTGATTGAGCTTAATTGTGAGACGTCGCCCAACCCCCCAAACTTCGCTAACCTCAATACTACTCATGAGGGCATCTTCTTCTAAGCGATTGCAATGCCCCCAACTAAATACACCTTTGTAATCGAGGCGCTTCTTGGCAATGTGGTTAGCGAGCTTTGCCAAGGTTTTGCTTTGACCAATACCAACGCAGGTCGGCAAACCCAAGTAATGCTTAATACGCTTGCGCATCGCTTGTGCTTGAGCAATTAGATCGAGGCGCATACCACTCAAATCTAAGAAGCATTCATCGATGGAATAAATTTCTTGATGGGGTGAGAGCTCACCAAGCAGTGCCATGAGGCGGGCGCTCATATCGCCATACAAGGTGTAATTAGAGCTTAACCAAATTAAGCCGTGCGATTGCACAAAGTGCTTGGCTTCAAAGAAGGGCGCTCCCATCCGAATTCCTAAAGCCCGCGCCTCTTGACTACGAGCCACAATGCAACCGTCGTTATTGGATAAAACGACTACAGGCTTGCCCTCAAGGCGTGGGTTAAAGACCCGCTCGCAAGAGACATAAAAATTATTGCCATCGACTAAGGCAAACATCGTGCGCATGATTCACACTTTGTGCACAACGTGGGCAACAACACCCCAAATCTGTAACTCTTGCCCATTCTGAATTGCAATATCGGGGTAGTCAGGATTGTCGGCACGTAAGATCACCTTGCCCCGTTGATGATGCAAGCGTTTGACCGTGAGCTCACCATCGAGCACGGCAATGACTACGCGACCATGATTAGGTTCAAGCGAGCGATCCACCACCAGCAAATCTCCATCATGAATACCAGCCCCAATCATGGAGTCACCCTTCACGCGCAAGAAAAAGGTAGCTTCAGGATGTAAGACCAGGTGCTCGTTGAGATCAAGGCGTTTGTCGTAATGATCGGCAGCAGGTGAAGGAAAACCGGCGGGGGCTCGTCCGGCGATTAAGGGTAGACGCGACAGCCGATGAATGATCGGTGTAAATACATTGGGAACATGGGGGTCGAAGGAGGTAATTTTCATATACTGTATATTTATACAGTATATATTAATTTTGTTGCTTCTAAAGGGTCAGGCGGGCCCTAAGACCCCTTCGCCTTGGTATCGAGATCCTTTAAAAAGCGTATGCGTTCGGCAATCTTGCTCTCAAGCCCACGATCAACCGGTTCATACCAGAGAGGTTCCTTCATGCCCTCGGGTAAGTAAGATTCACCAGCGGCATACGCATGTGGCTCATCGTGCGCATAGCGATAGGCATGACCATGACCCAACTCTTTTAGAAGTTGCGTAGGCGCATTACGTAAATGGATGGGCACATCACGACTGCGATCCTGCGCCACAAAATCACGGGCCGCATTAAATGCCTTGTAACTCGCATTACTCTTTGGGGCGATTGCTAAGTACACCACTGCTTGCCCTAAAGCTAGCTCACCCTCAGGCGAGCCTAAGCGTTCATAGGTCTGTGCTGCATCGTTGGCTAGTTGCATTGCTCGCGGATCGGCTAAACCAATATCCTCCCAAGCCATTCGCACAATCCGCCTAGCGAGATAGCGCGGGTCTGCACCACCATCGAGCATGCGGCATAACCAATACAGAGCAGCATCTGGATGAGAACCGCGTACTGATTTATGCAAGGCAGAGATCTGATCGTAAAACTGATCGCCGGCTTTATCAAAACGTCGTGCGTTCAGAGTCAGGGTATTGGTAATAAAACGCGTATCAATTTCAGTAACAGGATTATTTGGAGGACTCAAAGCACCTTGTAGTTGCTCAAGCAAATTAATTAAACGACGCGCATCCCCATCGGCATAAGTAACAATGGTCTCAAGTGCGTCGGCAGTAAATGCTGTATTAGGTAAAGCATGTTTGCGTGCCCGCTCTAAGAGTTGGGCTAGCTCATTATGATCAAGTGACTTTAAGACATAGACCTGTGCGCGTGAGAGGAGGGCGGAGTTCACCTCAAAGGACGGGTTCTCAGTCGTTGCCCCAATCAAGGTAAAGAGCCCGGATTCAAGATGGGGTAAGAGCGCATCTTGTTGGCTCTTATTAAAGCGATGAATCTCATCCACAAACAAAATAGTTTGCTTGCCAAATTGCGCCATATCATGCCGTGCTTGTTCAATTGCCTCACGGATTTCTTTGACGCCCGCAAGAACGGCTGAGATGGCAATGAATGAGCGCGCAAAGGCTTGCGCCGATAATCTCGCAATCGTTGTTTTGCCAATCCCTGGAGGCCCCCACAAAATCATGGAATGTGGCTGACCCGATTGAAAGGCTAAATAGAGCGGTTTACCAATACCCAGTAAATGGGTCTGACCAATGAGTTCATCAATCTTCTGGGGACGCAATACCTCGGCAAGTGGTGGTATTGGTTTGGAATCAAATAAATCCGACATGATGAAAGTATTCTCGCACTTTTACAAAGGAGATTCATATGTCATCCAACCTACACAAATTTAGCTACAATTTGGTCTATGAATGAAAACAAACCGTTTGAGAGTGAACAAAAATTACGCCCCTTGCCACGCTGGATCTTTATGTCCCGTTGGTTGCAAGCTCCTTTATATATTGGCCTAATCGTTGCCCAAGGTGTTTATGTTTGGCAATTTTGGATGGAGCTCGTTCACCTCATTAGCGTAATGCAGGATAAGGGCATGACCGAGACCGCTCTGATGCTGGTCGTGTTGGGGCTGATTGATGTGGTGATGATCTCAAACTTACTAGTGATGGTGATTGTTGGTGGTTGGGAGACCTTTGTGTCTCGCCTAGATCTTCATCACCATCCGGACCAACCCGAGTGGTTATCGCATGTGAACGCAGGAGTACTAAAGGTTAAACTCGCAACGGCGATTATTGGCATCTCATCGATTCATTTGCTCAAGACCTTTATTAATGCATCTTCCTACGATGAGAAGACCTTGCTCTGGCAAACCTTAATACATGTCACTTTTGTGATCTCGGCAGTAGCAATTGCGTATACCGAAAAGATTCTTGCTTCAGCCCACAAAAAATGACTAAGAGCACTATCCGCCTTTAGTAGTTGCCTAGCAGGGTAATGATTCCTGCCCACGATAGACAAATCGATGCCACCACCGTAAGGTGAGTGCGCATCCTCAGAAAAGCATTTGCAGTCTCCTCATTAGAAAAGTAATTCTGATAAGTGCTTTGATCAATCATTCGTTGCACAATCAAGGTGATTGCCAAGAGCAATAGTGCAAGTGGAATGTAGACATGGATTGCTAACCACGCGACCAAAGCGGGGATGATTCCCCAAATCCAAACACTATGATCGAGCCAGCGATTGTGTGAGTTCTGACCCATGGTCCTAAAGCATGCTCCCCAATGCAAAGCCCCTAAGAAAGATACAATCACTGCGCCATAGGCCACTAAAGACTCGAGTGCAATTAGATCATTGGGGCTATCGGCAAACTGAACACTCAAGGCAAGACCCACAAATGGAATCAGTCCTGCATAACCCATTGCCCGAATTACAAAAGGTAACTGCATATTATTTCTTGTCGTACACGTAAACACCTCGTTCAGTTTTGCGCCCAAGATGACCCTTAGCAACCAGATCAATCAGTAGCGGCGATGGACGGTATTTATCATCCTTAAACTCGGCTTGGTATACCTCCATGATAGCCAAACAGGTGTCTAAGCCAATGAGATCAGCAAGGGCTAACGGACCAATCGGGTGATTGCAACCCAGCTTCATACCAGTATCAATATCCTCAGCGCTGGCGACGCCCTCATGCAAGACGAAGAAGGCCTCATTAATCATGGGCAGAAGAATACGATTCACCACGAACCCTGGAGAGCTTTGCACAGTAATGGGCTCTTTGCCCATGGCACTGGCCATCGCGAGCACTACCTTCAGAGTTTCGGGACTCGTTTCTTTGCCCATGATGACCTCGAGCAAGGCCATGAGTGGCGGCGGATTAAAGAAATGAATTCCAATAAAACGTTCGGGCCGCGAGTTTAGTGAAGCAAGGTGCGTAATCGAGATCGATGAGGTATTGCTGGCAATAATCGTTTTTTTACTAACGACATGATCCACCTGTGCCAAGATCTTTTCTTTAATGGCTTGATTCTCGGTCGCCGCTTCAATCACCAAAGAAACAGATGCAAGATCAGCATAGTGAGTTGTTGTTTTAATCCGAGCCAAGGTTTTTACCTTTTGCTCTGAGGTAATCGATTCTTTCTTAATGAGACGATCTAAGCTCTTACTTAATGCCACTAAACCTTTTTCTAAGGCGGCATCGTTGATATCCAAAAGAATCACATCAAAACCTGCGCCAGCCGCAACTTGAGCAATACCATTACCCATCGTGCCTGCACCAATAATACCGATTGATCGTATTTCCATACTTAACTCTTTCCGCGTTTATATTGGCTAGCGCCAAAGAGCTGCTCTTTATCTTTCTTGTCCATCTCGGGCTTGCGCAAGTTGGTTAAGATTTCAACAGCTCGTTTAACAGCAGGACGATTGCCAATCATCTCGAACCAACGCTTGAAGTGCGGGTAGTCGGCCAAATCCATTCCTTGTTTATCCCAACGACGGGTCCATGGAAAGATTGCCATATCAGCAATGGTGTATTCATTACCAACGATGTATTTGTTCTTATCGAGACGTTGATCTAACACACCGTACAAACGCTTTGCTTCATTGGTATAGCGCTTAATTGCATAATCAACTTGCTCCGGAGCATACAAGCGGAAGTGATGGTTTTGTCCCAACATCGGACCTAAGCCTCCCATTTGGAACATCAGCCACTCTAAGGTCTCGTACTTACCCCGGATTGATTTGGGCAAAAAGCGACCTGTCTTATTCGCTAAGTACAACAAGATGGCGCCGGATTCAAAGAGGTGGATCGGTTTGCCATCAGGGCCATGCGGATCAACAATGGCAGGGATCTTATTGTTGGGACTAATCTTTAAGAATTCAGGCTTGAACTGATCGCCCTTACCAATGTCAATAGGGATGGCGCGCCAATCGCGATCAAAACGATAGCCACATTCTTCGAGCATGATGTGGATCTTGTGACCGTTCGGTGTTGCCCAACTGTACACATCAATCATTGCTTTATCTTTTTTACTCATTTTGGTCTCTGGTCATGAATGGTGTTAATTATTTAGGATAGAGCTTGTAAACGCTCTAAGGCAGTTCGTAAGGTCTGCTCTTGTTTAGCAAAACAGAAGCGCACAACCCCAGACTCGTTCTGCTTGGCATAAAAGGCAGAGTTCGGGATTGCCGTTACACCGAGCTCAATGGTGAGCCAGCGACAGAACTCCGCTTCGGATAACCTTGCCTCAGCCATAGGTAAGGCAGAGTAATCCACACACTGAAAATAACTACCGGTGCAGGGTAGTAGTTTTAACTTAGTCGACCCCAAACCTCCTCTAAAGAGATCCCGCTTGGCTTGATAAAAACGTGGTAAGTTGAGATAGTATTGGGGCTCTTGCATATAGCTAGCCAGGGCATATTGCATCGGGGTATTCACCGTAAATACATTGAACTGATGCACCTTACGATATTCAGTCATGAGAGCGGCAGGTGCTGCCACAAAAGCAACCTTCCAGCCGGTGACATGAAAGGTCTTACCAAAACTGGAGATCAAAAAACTGCGTTTCTGAAGTTCTGAATGACGGGCAATGCTCTGATGCGGCTCTCCGTCATACACCATATGTTCATAGACCTCATCACTTAATATTAAAATCGACGTATTCTTCACAAGATCGTAGAGGGTCTCAAGATCCTCTGCAGTCCAGATGCTAGCGGTTGGATTGTGGGGTGTATTCGTTAGGATCAAACGTGTCTTTGGATTAATCGCTGCTGCAATCGCAGCCCAAGGTAAGGCGTATGACTGCACTTGACCACTGCTATCCCGAATGAGCTCCATCGGAATGGAGATCGCTTTGCCACCAGCTAATTCAATGGCGGGTAAATAACTATCAAAGGCAGGCTCGATCACAATCACTTCATCATCACGCCCAACGCAGGCTTGAATGGTGGTAAAGATTGCTTGCGTTGCACCCGCAGTGACGGTGATCTCGGTATTGGGATCGTAGTGATGACCATACAGTGACTCAATCTTATGGGAGATCGCTTGGCGTAATTCTGGAACGCCAGCCATGGGCGGATATTGGTTATGACCAGCCCGCATGGCATCGTTGACCGCATCGAGTAAACGTGGCTCGCAAGCGAAGTCCGGAAAGCCCTGACCCAAATTAATTGCCCCATGCTCCATTGCAAGAGCTGACATGGTTGTGAAGATGGTGGTGCCGATATGGGGCAGCTTGGACGGAAACGTGACCCCCCCGCGAGTACTGTCGCTAGAATGAGGGGTCTGTGTTGCTTGCTGATGCATGGCTAAATTGTGCCATGCAGAGGCTCACGAGTTAGGATCGTTGATAAATTGTCTGTAAAGAGCCGTTTCACCTTCTTGCCATTTCTGCGCTGGCTACCCGAGTATCAACGCCCTGGAGTGGTTCGCACTGATCTATTGGCAGGATTAACGGGAGCAATCGTGGTCTTGCCCCAAGGGATTGCCTTTGCCTTATTGGCAGGGATGCCTCCGCACTACGGGCTCTATGCCGCAATGGTCCCTTGCATCATCGCTGCTTTATTTGGTTCAAGCCGTTTGATGGTGACCGGTCCTGCCAATGCTATCTCTCTAACCACAATGGCCTTGATTGCGCCTCTTGCCATTCCAGAGAGTCAACACTACGTAGCGCTGGTGCTCACCCTGAGTTTCTTGATTGGTGCAATACAGATTGGATTGGGATTGGGTGGGGCAGGGAAATGGGTTGAGAAGGTGCCGCATTCCGTGATTGTGGGGTTTACTGCTGGTGCCGCGGTCTTGATTATTAATAGTCAAGTGGGGACTCTGCTAGGCATTGATATTGAGCGTGGTACCAAGTTGATCGATACCATTAGCAAAACTTTCACCTCCATACAGCACGGCCAGTGGCGCCCCGAGGTTTTGTTGCTGGTGCTCATCACCTTAGTTGCAATGCGCTTATGGAAACCACTGAACAAATGGGTGCCTGCAATGTTAGTAGCGGTGATTGTGGGCAGCGTAGCACTTCTCGTTCTCGAAAAATATTTTCCGTTCTTTGATCAAATCCGGCGGGTAAGCGCAATACCAGGGGCATTACCTCCACTGTCGTTCCCACAACTAACGCTCGACCATCTTCAACTTCTCTTTGGACCCGTCTTAGTGATGACCTTGTTGGCATCAACCGAAGCCATGGCCATTGCGCGCGCAATGGCGCTAAAACGTAAAGATGCCTTTGATGCCAATCAAGAGTTCATTGGGCAGGGCTTTGCCAATGTGGCCGGCTCTTTCTTCTCGGCTTACCCATCGAGCGGCTCCTTTAATCGCTCGGGTGTAAACCTTGCCGCTAATGCTCAAACGCCACTATCTGCAATCGCTGCCGCCTTGTTCTTGGTGATTATTTTAGCCTTTGTATCCCCCTTGGCCGAGTACTTGCCCTATGCAGTCGTTGCAGCGTTACTGCTAGCAGTGGCTTGGAACTTGATTGATGTACAACAAATTCGGCATGAGATTAGGTCTGGGCCACGCGAATGGATACCCATGTTGATTACTGGGCTTGGCACGATCCTGATTTCTTTGGAGTGGGCTGTACTGGTAGGTATTTGTGTGGCTGCGATTGCTAAGCGCTGGCCCCAATCTGCAAAATAATCGCAGATGACTAGAATAGGGTGTCTACCCATTTTGATGAAGATTGATTTATGTTGATAGTTCTCTCACCTGCCAAGTCCCTCGATTACGAGTCACCCCTAAAGACTAAGAAACATACCCTGCCAGATTTTGTAGCAGAGTCTGCGAAGCTTATTGCTGATCTTAAAAAACTTTCACCGCAACAGGTCTCTAAACTGATGGGTATTTCTGATCTACTCGCTGCTCTGAACGTGGGACGTTATCGGGATTGGTCTACCAAATTTACTAGTAGCAATAGCCGTCCTGCCTTGCTAGCGTTTAATGGTGATGTCTATGAGGGCTTTGATGCCAAGTCATTAGATAGTAAGGCCCTCGATTTCGCCCAAGAGCATGTTCGAATATTATCGGGTCTTTATGGAGTGCTACGCCCCCTAGATTTGATGCAAGCCTATCGCCTCGAGATGGGCACGGCATTCAAGAACGTTCGAGGCAAAGATCTCTATGCCTTCTGGGGCGATCGCGTTACCAAAGCAATCCAGCACGACTTGAATAAACAGAAGAAACCCTTCCTTTTAAATCTAGCATCGGAGGAGTACTTTAAGGTGCTGCTAGCCAAGGAGCTTGGATACCCCGTGATCTCGCCGGTCTTTCAGGACGCCAAAGACGGTAAGTACAAAATTATTTCCTTCTATGCGAAACGCGCCCGTGGATTGATGGCTCGTTTTGTGGTGGAGAACCGCATTACCGATCCAGCGGATCTTAAGAACTTTAAGAGTGAAGGCTATCGCTATAGTGTTACAGAATCTAAGCCGGATAAACCAGTATTTCGTCGCGCTGAGCAAAAGAAGTAAAGTAGATTAAATCCAAAGGGGTATTGAAGCACTATGGCAGTTCATCGATCTAAATCCTCACAACGTATTTCCCCCGAGTCTGAACGCTTGGTGGCCGATTCCATCTCATTAGCAGCCTCAGGTAGTCAACTGGAAGATCGCTTTTGGGAAGAGCGTTTGCGTGGCCGCTTACAAAAACTGTTAAAGAGTCATCATCAAACTATTATTGATACGGCGCTCGATCAGACCTTTCGGATTAATACTGTTGCCTTTGAGGTTCTTGCGGATACTGCTGAGACCCTAGCAGAATCGATGTCGATTGAGCGCGACGGTAAAACATGGGATGCCTTATTGCTGGCGATGCCCATCGTCGCACACACGCGTTATCAGATTCCATCAGGACCGCTACCCGTAAGCATCGTAGAGGCAGCGGCAGCGGCCATGCAAAAGTCCATTGCGGCCGAGGGTACACAGCTGGCCATTATTCCCTGGCTTTATAGCATCGATCAAATGCCGCACTCGCATACCCAAACCCGTACGCTGCTGGAAACACTAGCAACGGCCGCAGTCTCTGGTAGTGAAATGAAACTCGAGTTGCGTGATATGTCAGAGACCATTGCTGTATTGGCAGACCCACGGTTTATCTTGGCGGTCGTTGTTGCCCCTAAGGATCAGCCGATCTTCCGCTGGCAAATGGATGGGCCACAGCGTCAAGAGCGTGGTGTGAGTTTGATTGAGTGGCAGACCGCCATGTATGAACCACTGGTGAGCTTATTACCCGGCTGCGAGTTTGAATTGCTTTTGCCCGAGGCTTACTTCACGAACTGCCGCTTAGCAGATAAACACGTGCGCCCACTCAGCATTCGGGCTGCTATCAACTTCCTCGAATCTACGCTCGGTGTATTGCCAGCCGGCCTTTCCTCTGTGATTGGAGCCTTTGGTGAAGAGCAGGCCGATGAGTACCGGATTGCATTTAGTCTAAGAGGATCTTCTGAGGTGATTTATGGTGTGATCTGGCCGCTCTACGATCGCGAGACTGTCTCAGGTGATGGCTTGAGTGATGTCTCGGATGAGGAAAGTCCAATTAAGCGAATCTGTGACGCTTTGCATGATGCTGGTGTAGAAGATGTATTTCGTCACGCCGTATTGTTCTCACCAGAATTGTGTGATGATTGTGGTGCACCCCTGTTTCCTGATCGGCAGGGTGAGGTAGTACACGCTGAGATGCCAGAAGATAGTCCCTCGCAACAACCTTTATTTCATTAAGTAATTATTTCTGCGCATCACTTCTCTAGCGCTAAAAGGTGCGCTTCTCGACCTTCTTTCATGGCAACGGTCTTGCATTCATCCGCAACTCGATTACCGGTCTTGATATTAAAGAGCATCGCCTTAGGCCCAATGACCACCAAATCAAGTCCGCTGTCATGGTGCTTAAAACGCATGCTTCCTGGCAAAGAAACTTCTTTGTGCATCTCGTAAGACTTTGAGCGCCATTGCACTACTAATTTATTAGCAGGACCGCTGGTAATGAAGCGCTCTTTATTGCTGCAACTCCAAATATGCGGAATGGTGAGGGAGCTTTCTTGAGCTAGAACTAAGCCTGACGATGAAAGCATAAGGTAAAGCACTAGACCACCGACAAACTTACTTGGTAATGGATGCATTCAATCCCCCCTAGACCGTTCTATCTTAACTCAGAAGGTGCTTTACTCCCGCTTGCTCTTCGAGCAATTCATTTAAGGTGAGGGTCATGCGCTCACGCGAGAATGAATCAATCTCCAAGCCTTTGATCAGGGTGTACTCGCCATTGGCGCAGGTGACTGGGAAGCCATAAATAACCTCGGCAGGGATCTCATAATCACCGTGTGAGGCAATACCCATCGTGACCCATTTCCCATTAGTACCTAGGATCCAATCGTGCACATGATCGATGGCGGCATTCGCAGCAGACGCTGCAGAAGAAAGTCCGCGCGCCTCGATAATCGCTCCGCCGCGTTTACCAACAGTAGGAATAAAGACATCCTTGTTCCATGCTGCATCATTAATCATGTCTTTGACCGACTGGCCATTGACGGTTGCAAAGCGATAGTCGGGATACATCGTAGGGCTGTGATTGCCCCAAACAATCAGTTTCTCGACATCGGCAACGGCTTTGTTGGTCTTGCCGGCCAACTGCGACAGTGCACGATTGTGATCGAGACGCAACATCGCAGTGAAGTTCTTGGAGGGCAGGCTTGGTGCAGATTTCATGGCGATGTAGGCATTGGTATTCGCGGGATTACCAACTACTAAAACCTTGACCGTTCGCTTGGCAACTTGGTCTAAGGCCTTGCCTTGCGCCGTAAAGATCTGTGCATTGGCAGAGAGTAAATCTTTGCGCTCCATGCCGGGTCCACGAGGACGCGCACCAACGAGAAGGGCAACGTCAATATCCTTGAATGCGGTCATCGGGTCGCTGTGCGCACTCATACCCGCTAGCAATGGAAAGGCACAGTCCTCGATTTCCATCATCACGCCTTTAAGAGCTTTCTGCGCCTTCTCATCGGCAATCTCTAATAACTGCAAGATAACGGGTTGATCTTTGCCCAACATATCGCCATTGGCAATACGAAATAAAAGGGAATAACCAATTTGACCAGCTGCACCAGTGACAGCGACACGCATAGGGGCTTTTGCCATTACAAACTCCGGATAAATAACGTTAAAAAGAGAAACAGACCGATACCAAAACCGTAGTTTACATTTACACTTGCACTAAGTCTTCTATAAGATAAAAGATTAGAATGATTCATCATGCGAACGCTTGAACAATCCGCTAGTTTTAGCCCTCTATATCAGCAGATCAAAGAACTGATTTTAGGTGGCTTGCAGGCTGGCGAATGGCAACCTGGTCAAGCCATTCCGAGTGAAATGGATTTGGCAGAACGCTATAAAGTTAGCCAAGGAACGGTCCGCAAGGCGATCGATGAATTAGCCTCTGAAAATCTCGTGGTGCGCCATCAAGGCAAGGGCACATTTGTGGCAAGTCATCGCGAAGAGGCAGTGCAATACCGATTCTTACGTTTAGTACCCGACAACGGCAAAGAGCTTATTTTGAAGAGTAAGTTCTTGAGTTGCGAGACTGTGCAGGCAAACGAGGCGCTTGCTAAGCAATTTGGTATTAAGAATAAGGACCCACTCATTCTGATTAAGCGGGTGCAATCGTTTTACGGCAAGCCGGTTGTTTACGAATTAATCTATTTATTGGCCGCTCGCTTTCAAGGGATCACGCTGGAGCACCTCACCAGTTGGTCTGGACCCTTGTACGGTTTCTACGAAACTGAATTTGCTACCCACATGGTGCGGGCTGAAGAGCACATTAAAGCTCTGGGTGCCGACCGCTTGGTTGCAGGGCATCTCTCCCTAAACGAGGCAGCTCCGGTTTTGCAGGTGGAGCGCAGAACTTTTACCTACGGCAATAAAACCGTTGAGGTTCGCTTGGCGCATTACGAGACCCAGGATCTGCACTATGCCAATGATCTCAATTAGGGCCAGTTACTACGCATAAATACTTAGTGGACTAAATATAAATATGTATAGAATCAATACTTTAATGATCGCAATCGAAAAAATGTCCACTTCACCTTACGTTTCTACTAGAATATGTTGCAATACAGCAATTATTAATAATTTGGTCTTATCAAGTCAGGATTTCAACCAGCTATGAGTGACTCCCATCAGGACGCAAATACAGCCAAGCCTCGGCCGGTCTTTCGTAATATTGGTATTGCTCAATTGGCACAGTACCGTCTCCCATGGCCTGGCAAGGTATCGATCCTTCACCGGATCTCTGGTGCTGCTTTATTCCTATTTCTTCCCTTTATCTTGTTTCTCTTCGATAAGAGCCTAGCCTCTGAAGTGAGCTTTGCTTACTTTGCCAATCTGATGAGCAATCCCATCATTCAATTAATTTGTCTGGGATTAATCTGGGGATTTATTCATCACTTTTGCGCTGGCATTCGCTATCTCCTGTTAGACCTCGAGATGGGTGTTGATAAGGCCGCCGCCAATCGCTCTGCAATTAGCGTCATGATTATTAGTTTGGTATTAACTGCCATTGTTGGTCTTCGCCTCTTCGGTGTGTTTTAAGGAAAAGGATCAGACGATGTCAAAAAATAACATTGGTCCAAAACGCTTAGTCGTTGGAGCGCATTACGGTTTAAAAGAATGGATGATTCAGCGGGTGACCGCGATTGTGATGGTGGTCTTCACCATCGTGCTGCTCATTACTTATCTTGTGAACGGCAACCCGAGTTATGACGGCTGGGCTGGTTTGTTTGCAAACCAGTTCATGAAACTCCTAACCCTGCTAGCGCTTCTCAGTCTTTTTTACCATGCCTGGATTGGGGTGCGCGATATCTGGATGGATTATGTAAAACCGGTTGGTATTCGTTTAACGCTCCAAGTGCTCACCGTATTGTGGCTTGTGGGTTGCGCTGCGTATGCCATTCAAATCTTATGGAAAGTGTAAGGAATGACAGCCATTAAAAAATCCCTTCCCCGCCGACGCTTTGATGCGGTGATTGTGGGCGCAGGTGGCTCTGGTATGCGTGCTGCACTCCAGCTATCAGAAGCAGGTTTAAGTGTTGCTGTACTGAGTAAAGTATTTCCAACACGCTCGCACACGGTAGCTGCACAAGGCGGTATTGGTGCGGCTCTGGGAAATATGAGTGAAGACAATTGGCATTATCACTTTTATGACACCATCAAAGGATCGGATTGGTTAGGCGATCAAGACGCAATTGAGTTCATGTGTCGTGAAGCACCTAAGGTTGTCTATGAGTTAGAGCACTTTGGTATGCCCTTTGATCGGAACGCCGACGGCACAATCTATCAACGTCCCTTTGGTGGGCACACCGCCAACTATGGTGAAAAACCCGTACAGCGAGCATGTGCTGCTGCAGACCGCACAGGGCATGCGATGCTGCATACCTTGTATCAGCGCAACATTCGTGCAAAAACCCATTTCTTTGTAGAGTGGTTAGCACTCGATTTAATCCGGGATGCACAGGGTGATGTGCTTGGTGTCACCGCGCTCGAGATGGAGACCGGTGAAGTTTATATTCTTGAGGCTAAGATTACTTTGATGGCAACCGGTGGCGCCGGACGGATTTGGTCTGCATCCACAAATGCTTACATCAATACAGGCGATGGCATGGGTATGGCCGCGCGCGCAGGATTACCGCTCGAGGATATGGAGTTCTGGCAGTTCCATCCCACCGGTGTTGCAGGTGCTGGCGTCTTACTGACCGAGGGCTGTCGTGGTGAAGGCGGTATTCTGCGCAATAAAAATGGTGAGCGTTTTATGGAACGCTACGCACCCACCTTAAAAGATCTTGCACCGCGTGATTTTGTATCGCGCTCAATGGATCAAGAGATTAAAGAGGGCCGCGGTTGTGGTCCAAATGGCGACTACATTGTTCTGGATCTGACCCACATCGGTGCTGAGACCATCATGAAGCGTTTGCCATCGGTCTATGAGATCGGTATGAACTTTGCTAACGTGGATGTCACCAAAGAGCCTATTCCAGTTGTGCCCACGATTCATTATCAGATGGGTGGTATTCCTACCAATATTCATGGGCAAGTAGTGGTCCCTAAAAATGGCAACCCGAACAGTATTGTGGAAGGCCTTTATGCAATCGGCGAGTGCTCTTGCGTCTCGGTGCACGGCGCCAATCGTCTAGGCACTAATTCGCTCCTTGATTTATTGGTCTTTGGTCGCGCCGCAGGCAATCATGTCGTACAAGCCAACTTGAAAGCTAAAGACCACAAAGCGTTACCAGCAGATGCTGGTGAATACACCATGGAGCGGATTACAAAATTAGATGCAAGTAGCTCGGGTGAGTATGCCCAAGATATTGCCAACGATATTCGTAAGACCATGCAAACATATGCCGGTGTCTTCCGTAATGAACAGTTACTTGCTGAAGGCGTGCGCAAAATGGCTGAGCTCACCGAGCGTGCCAAGCACCTGTGGCTCAAAGATAAATCAAAGATCTTTAATACCGCACGGATTGAAGCCTTGGAGATTGATAATTTAATTCAGACGGCTAATTCCACCATGATTTCAGCAGCAGCTCGTACTGAGAGTCGGGGCGCGCATTCCCATCACGAGTTTCCTAAGCGGGATGATGCTAACTGGATGAAGCACACCTTGTGGTTCGAGGGTAATCAATTGGAATATAAACCTGTTCAACTCAAACCCTTGACGGTGGATTCTGTGCCACCCAAAGAGCGCACGTTCTAACACTTGGATAAACACTATGAGTGATACCCGTATCTTTGAAATCTACCGCTACGACCCTGATGTCGATAAGGCACCACGGATGGAGACCTATGAGCTTGAACTCCATGGCGAACGCATGCTCTTGGATGCGCTGATCTCACTTAAAAAGGTAGATGAAAGCATCTCTTATCGCCGCTCATGCCGTGAAGGCGTATGTGGCTCGGATGCGATGAACATCAATGGTAAGAATGGCTTAGCGTGCTTAACCAATATGCGGTCATTGCCTAAAAAGATCACCTTGCGCCCATTGCCCGGACTACCAGTCGTTCGTGATCTCATCGTCGACATGACCTTGTTCTTTAAGCAGTACTTATCCATCAAGCCATATTTGATTAACGAGACCCCTCCACCGGAGAAAGAGCGTTTACAAAGTCCTGCCGAGCGCGAGGAGTTGGATGGTTTATATGAGTGCATCTTATGTGCTTCATGCTCAACCTCCTGCCCATCGTTCTGGTGGAACCCCGATAAATTTGTGGGACCCGCAGGACTCTTGCAAGCCTATCGCTTTATTGCTGACAGCCGTGATCAGGCAACTGGTGAGCGTTTGGATAATCTCGAGGACCCGTATCGTCTGTTCCGTTGTCACACCATCATGAACTGTGTGGATGTATGTCCCAAGCATCTCAATCCAACAAAAGCGATTGGCAAGATTAAAGAGTTGATGGTGCGTCGGGCGGTATGAGCCTGGATGCCAAGCAGTTGTATCACCTTCGGAGTGCAGCACGGCGTGGTTTATTAGAAAACGATTTAATCCTGGAGCGTTTCTTTCAACGACATGCTTCAGAGTTAACTGAAGATTTAGGGGCAGCATTGTCTGAGTTGTTAAAGCTGGATGACAATGATTTGCTTGATCTCTTACTCGCTCGGAAGGAGTTAAGTCCGGACCAGGATACAGAGACAAGTAGGGTGGTGTTGAGTATGTTGCGTCAGCGATAATGCATGTATAACGTATTAATCGATATTAGGACAGAATCATGATTGAATCGAATATCAAAGCCAAGCTTTCTTTCTCGGACGGCACTCCCGATATCGAGTTACCTATTTATAAGGGCACACAAGGCCCAGACGTGATTGATATTCGGAAGCTCTATGGTCAGACCGGTAAGTTCACCTACGACCCAGGCTTCTTGTCTACGGCATCATGTAGTTCAAAGATTACCTTTATTGATGGCGATAAAGGCGAGTTACTCTATCGTGGCTATCCTATTGAGGAACTTGCCACTAAATGCGACTTTTTAGAGGTCTGCCAACTCTTGATTGGTGGCGAGTTGCCAAATGCTAAACAAAAGACTGACTTTGAAGATCTGGTGATGCATCACACCATGGTGCATGAGCAAATGCAGTTCTTCCTGCGTGGTTTCAGACGCGATGCCCACCCCATGGCTGTGTTAACAGGTTTGATCGGGGCAATGGCTGCGTTCTACCACGATGAGATTGATTACAGCGAACCAAAAGCGCGCGAGATTGCTCAGATCCGCTTAATTGCTAAGATGCCTACCTTAGTCGCTATGTCCTATAAGTACTCGATTGGACAGCCCTTTATGTATCCGGACAATAGCTTGTCCTACACCGCTAACTTTATGCGCATGATGTTTGCCACCCCATGCGAGCCCTATAAAGTCAATCCTGTGTTGGTGAAAGCCTTGGATCGCATCTTTACCTTGCATGCCGATCATGAGCAAAATGCATCTACCTCCACCGTCCGCTTAGCCGGCTCATCGGGCACTAATCCATTTGCAGCAATCTCTGCTGGTATTGCCTGTCTGTGGGGTCCAGCCCATGGCGGTGCTAATGAAGCCTGCCTAGAAATGCTCACCTCGATTCAGGCAAATGGTGGGGTTGAGAAGATTGGTGAGTTTATTGCTCAAGTGAAAGATAAAAACTCGAATGTGCGCCTGATGGGGTTTGGACATCGCGTTTATAAAAACTTCGATCCGCGCGCCAAGTTAATGCGTGAGACCTGTCATGAAGTACTCAAAGAATTGGGCTTAGAGAATGATCCTTTGTTCAAATTAGCGATGACTCTTGAGAAAATTGCCCTAGAGGACGACTACTTTGTGGGTCGCAAGCTCTATCCGAATGTGGATTTCTATTCCGGAATCGTGCAGCGCGCTCTTGGTATTCCGACCGAAATGTTCACCTGTATCTTTGCCTTAGCCAGAACCGTGGGTTGGATTGCTCAGTGGGAAGAGATGATTACTGATTCTGAGTACAAGATCGGGCGCCCCCGCCAATTATTTGCTGGCGCAACGCCACGAATGGTGCCAGCCATTTCTGAGCGAAAATAAGTGTTTTAATCGAATTGCTTTAACAAAGGCTCTGCATGCGAACGCTTTATGACAAATTATGGGATGAGCACGTGGTGCACTCCGAAGAGGATGGCACAGCGACTCTTTACATTGATCGTCAACTGCTGCACGAAGTAACTAGTCCACAAGCATTTGAAGGTTTAAGCTTAGCTACTCGCCCAGTGTGGCGTATCTCAGCCAACTTAGCGGTCTCGGACCACAATGTGCCAACGACCGATCGTAGCGAGGGTATTGCCGATCCCGTATCAAAACTGCAGGTGGACACCTTAGATCAAAATTGCGATCGTTATGGGATTACTCAGTTCAAGATGAACGACCTACGCCAAGGTATCGTGCACGTGATTGGCCCTGAGCAAGGCGCTACTCTGCCAGGCATGACCGTCGTTTGCGGAGACTCGCATACCAGCACCCATGGAGCATTCGGGGCTCTGGCTTTTGGAATCGGCACCTCAGAAGTGGAGCACGTTCTAGCCACCCAAACTTTGCTGATGAAGAAAAGCAAGAACATGTTGGTGCGCGTCGAAGGGCGTTTGCAGCCCGGCTCCTCAGCAAAAGATATTGTCTTAGCGGTGATTGGGAAGATTGGTACTTCCGGTGGTACGGGTTACACCATTGAGTTTGCTGGTGAGACCATTCGGGATTTATCGATGGAAGGGCGTATGACCATCTGCAATATGGCGATTGAGGCAGGAGCGCGAGCCGGTATTGTTGCGGTGGATGAGACCACCATTGAGTATATTCAGGGTCGTCCTTATGCGCCAAAAGGAGAGGCAGTGCGTCTCGCCTTGCAATACTGGAGAGGCTTGCATTCTGATCCTGATGCACATTTTGATCAAGTGGTTGAGCTGCGGGCTGAAGAGATTATCCCGCAACTAACCTGGGGAACCTCACCCGAGATGGTGATGCCAATTAACGGCCGAGTGCCCGATCCAGAGCGCGAGCGCGATCCTAACAAACGCCAAGCGATGGAACGTGCCTTGCAATACATGGGCCTAGAACCCAATATGCCCCTTGATACTATTTATGTGGATAAGGTATTTATTGGTTCATGCACAAATAGTCGTATTGAGGATCTACGCGCCGCCGCCAAAGTGGTAGAGCGATTGGGCAAGAAAGTAGCCGGCAGTGTGAAGCAGGCCTTGGTGGTACCTGGGTCAGGACTTGTCAAAGTGCAGGCAGAACGCGAGGGCTTAGATCGGGTCTTTAAAGCGGCCGGCTTTGAATGGCGCGAACCAGGCTGCTCGATGTGTTTAGCCATGAACGCGGATCGCTTAGAACCTCAAGAGCGATGTGCTTCTACCTCTAACCGTAACTTTGAAGGTCGTCAGGGTGCAGGCGGTAGAACTCATTTGGTGAGCCCGGCAATGGCGGCTGCCGCGGCTATTGAAGGTCACTTTGTCGATATCCGTAAGATCGCCTAATCTTTTCTACAATAGAGTCCAATGAAAACTAGCCCCTTAATTATTTCTCTCTTCATTGCTACAAGCCTAGTTGCTTGTTCAAATACCATGACCGGTGTTGGTAAAGACTTGCAAGAGGTGGGCAAGAAAATGGACCCCCAAGCAAAGCCAGTTGAGACCGCCCCTAGTGCACCCAGCACCAAGCCCAACAAAGATGTAACGATTACCCCGGTTAAATAAATGGATGCATTTACAGTCTACAAGGGCTTAGTGGCCCCATTGGATCGAGAGAATGTGGATACTGATGCCATCATTCCGAAGCAGTTTCTGAAATCCATCAAGAAGACCGGATTTGGACAGAACCTCTTTGACGAATTACGTTACCTAGATCATGGCGAGCCAGGGCAAGATTGCTCGAAGCGCCCATTAAACTCCGATTTTGTGTTAAACCAAACTCGCTATCAAGGTGCTGGCGTTCTCTTGGCCCGTAAGAACTTTGGTTGTGGCAGCTCGCGTGAGCATGCGCCTTGGGCTTTATCGCAATTTGGCTTTCGTGCCATTATTGCCCCCAGTTTTGCCGACATCTTCTTCAATAACTGCTTTAAGAATGGCCTATTGCCCGTCGTTCTGACCGAACAGCAAGTGGATCACCTCTTTAATGAGACCAAGGCCTTCCCTGGGTATCAACTCACGATCGATTTGGAGCGGCAAGAGGTCATTGCTCCTGATAACCGAAACTATTCTTTTGAAGTAACACCATTTAGAAAGTATTGCCTGGTCAATGGTTTAGATGATATTGGTCTAACCCTGCGGCATGCCGATAAAATAAAGGCATTTGAGGCAGAGCGCTTATTGCGGATGCCATGGCTTGCAACCCAGCTCCCGTAGTGGATTACTGGCTCGCAGGCTTCATGAACGCAGCATAAAAAAAGGTTATCTATGAATATCGCAGTACTCCCGGGCGATGGTATTGGCCCGGAAATCGTGGCTGAGGCTGTTAAGGTCCTCAACGCACTTCAATTACCCATCAGCATGGAAACCGCACCGGTTGGTGGGGCGGCTTATGACCTTGCAGGTCATCCTCTGCCACCCGCAACCTTGGATTTAGCTAAATCAGCAGATGCTATTCTGTTTGGTGCGGTGGGTGACTGGAAATACGACACCTTGGCACGTGAGTTACGACCCGAGCAAGCGATTTTGGGATTACGCAAACACCTAGCTCTATTTGCTAATTTCCGACCCGCTATTTGTTATCAAGAACTCACTGCAGCATCGAGCCTAAAGCCAGAGATTGTGGGTGGATTGGATATCTTGATTGTGCGTGAGCTCAACGGCGATATTTATTTTGGTTCCCCCAAAGGCATCCGCAATGCACCCGATGGCTTGTTTGCTGGTGCCCGTGAGGGCTTTGACACCATGCGCTATAGCGAGCCCGAGATTGAGCGCATTGCCCATGTGGCTTTTGAGGCGGCACGCAAGCGTCATCGCAAAGTATGCAGTGTCGATAAATCGAATGTGCTGGAGACCTCACAACTCTGGCGTGAGGTGATGACCCGTGTTGCCAAAGAATACAGCGATGTTGAGCTCAGCCATATGTATGTGGATAACGCTGCGATGCAATTGGTTAAAGCACCAAAGTCTTTTGATGTGATCGTGACCGGTAATTTGTTTGGGGATATTTTGTCGGATGAGGCGGCAATGCTTACTGGCTCCATTGGCATGTTGCCATCTGCCTCCTTAGATAAGAACAATAAAGGCTTGTATGAACCTAGTCATGGCTCTGCACCCGATATCGCTGGCAAAGGGATTGCTAATCCTTTGGCTACTATTCTGTCGGCTGCCATGATGTTGCGTTTCTCACTGAACCTCCCAAAAGATGCGCAGCGGATTGAGACTGCGGTCCAAAAGGTTTTGGTACAGGGTTTGCGTACCGCCGATATTTATACCGAAGGTACACAAAAAATATCAACCGCCCAAATGGGCGACGCCGTAGTAAAAGCATTAGGGTAGTCATTGATTAATCGATAAGTACATATTTTTTATGGCACACACTCCTCTCGTAAATCCTGTAGTTGGTTTCGTTGGTTGGCGCGGCATGGTGGGCAGCGTCTTGATGCAACGCATGCAAGACGAAAACGATTTTGCTCATATTGAACCCGTATTCTTTAGTACTAGCAATGCGGGTGGTGAGGCCCCTCTGATTAACGGTAAGAAGGTAGCAACAGCAGAGACTCGTTTGCACGATGCCAATGATCTTAAAATGCTCGCCCGTTGTGATGTGATTCTTAGCTGTCAAGGCGGTGATTACACCAAGGCAATCTATCCCGCTTTGCGTCAACAGGCTTGGCAAGGCCATTGGATTGATGCAGCTAGCACCTTGCGCATGGAAAAGGATGCGGTGATCGTCTTAGATCCGATTAACCGCTCCGTCATTGATCAAGCCTTAAGCGCAGGTGGCAAGAACTGGATTGGGGGTAATTGCACCGTTAGTTTGATGATGTTGGCCGTGGGCGGTCTCTTAAAGAGCGGGATGGTTGAGTGGATTAGTGCCATGACCTATCAAGCCGCCTCCGGAGCCGGCGCAGCCAATATGCGTGAGCTCCTTGAGCAAATGGGTAGCTTGCATCAGAGCGTTGCCAGTGATTTAGCCAATCCCGCATCCTGGATTTTGGATATTGATCGCAAAGTAGCGCAAACCATTCGGTCAGAGCAGTTCCCAAAAACAAACTTTCGGAACACCGCATTGGCTGGTAGCCTTATACCTTGGATTGATGTGCCGGTAGAGCATGGTCAGACCAAAGAAGAGTGGAAGGCTGGCGCAGAATGTAACAAGATTATGGGTAAGCCACCATTTAGAGCGCCTGGCAGTATTCCGATTGATGGCATCTGTGTGCGTGTTGGTGCGATGCGTTGCCATTCGCAGGGCCTCACCATCAAGCTCAAGAAAGACATTCCTTTGCCTGAGATTGAGGCGATGCTTGCTGCGGATAATCAATGGGTCAAAGTGGTTCCGAATGAGCGTGAGATCACTGAACGTGAGCTTTGTCCTGCTGCTGTCAGTGGTACCATGACTATCCCTATTGGACGCTTACATAAATTAGCGATGGGCCCTGATTATTTGGGAGCGTTCACTGTTGGCGATCAACTGTTGTGGGGTGCTGCTGAGCCCTTGCGTCGCATGTTGCGGATTTTGCTAGAAAGATAAAATGACCTGGTCTTTAGTTCCGCAGATGCTCATTCAATGGCTTGTATTGGCCATAGTGAGTTGTTTCGTGTGGACTACTGCCCAAGCGATAACGCTTGGATCGCCGGTGATGTTATCTAAACCCGGTGAGCCTCTCAAGGTAGAAATACCGGTCAAAGCAAAACTCGAGGATAAAAGTAGCCTTGAGACAATTAGCATTGAGCTTGTACCTAAATCAGAATATGACCGTCTAGGCATCTCCAGCAAGATACTGGATTACATACCAAGTATTGCTATACGCAAAGGAAGCTCAGGTCAGCAGATCATTACGATTGAGTCGGATAGGGCGATTGAAGTGGATCAAGATCCCTTTATCGACATCATCGTTGGCTTGAAGTGGGCCAACGGAGGGCTTGCAAAACCTTACACCTTGATGGTTGGCGATGTTACGAAAGTGGTCGTTAGACCAGGCCAAACGCTGAGTGAGATTGCTTTGCAAATGACCCCGCAACTAAGCGGTGCAGATATGGACGAGGCAATACTTGCTCTGTATAAAGCAAACCCGGATGCATTCACCGGTGGCAGTATTCATCGTTTGATTGCAGGAGCTGAACTAAGTAAGCCTGATGCCAGTATTCTGCGCTCCATTACCCCAAGTGAAGCCAAAGAGTTTGTGATTGAGTCGAATCAAACGTGGATTGAGCAAAATGCACAAGCGGGGCAGAAAGGATCAGGATCTGCACCGAGTGCGGGAGCAAGTAAGGCCCCTGCGGGCGGCGATGATCGCCTCAAAATTGGGCCAGGAGCTGGAGCGGATGCCGATACGCGCCGTTATATTGAAGAGATCGTTGTCCAAGAAAAAGCACTTGCACAAACGAAGGCCAAGCTTGCTGAGCTGGAAAAGAATATTGCAGACCTGCAAAAATTACTCGATGCACGCAAGCAAAGCGCTTCTGCAGAAATTAGCTCCAAGACCACGCCACAAAATGATCCCTGGCAAGCACTTGCCGTTGGCTTAATCTTTATTGCAGTTACCGGCATCTTATTACTAGCCTTAGTACGTTACACAAGGCGCAAAGAGGAGATGGCAAACGCGGAGGAGGTGCCGCAAAGGGCTGCTGCCATATTGGCAGAATTAGATCTCAATCTGGAACCGAGTCCTCCGGCCGAGATGCCAGCGGCTGAGTCTCTGCGAGTTAAGCTTAATTTAGCCAAGGCCTACATCACCATCGAAGATTTTGCTGCCGCTCGCAAGGCGATCGAGGAGATATTACTTGTTAGTAATCAGGTAGACCCGCAAATGACGATATCTGCAAAGAGCTTGTTGTCCGAGATTAATCAACGTAGCGATTCTTAAAATCATGCGTATTGCCTTGGGTGTGCAGTATGACGGCAGTGCGTATTGCGGGTGGCAAATTCAGCCCGATCAAGCAACGGTTCAACAAACCCTCGAGCATGCGATCGCCCAATTCATTGGCAAGAAGGAACTAGTGCGCGTGACTGCTGCTGGGCGAACCGATACCGGTGTACACGCACTTGGTCAGGTTGTGCATTTTGATGCCGATGTGGAACGCGATGAATGGTCATGGGTGAGAGGGATCAATACGTTTTTACCCAATGATGTTGTTGTCAATTGGACAAAGGTAGTGCCCCCCGATTTTGATGCACGCTTTAGTGCCCACGAGCGAACTTATATCTACGCCATTGTTGCCGGCCCAACCCGCTCACCGACCCTGGCAAAACGGGTGGGCTATCACATGATGCCTAGTGGCCAGTGGTTTGATGCCAGTGCGATGCAAATTGCTGCGGACTATTTAATTGGTGAGCAGGATTTTTCATCCTTTCGGGCGTCTGAGTGTCAGAGTAAAACGCCCATAAAACACTTATACGAATGCAGTATCACCAGCGAGCAACCATTTCTCTACTTCAAGATACGTGCCAATGCCTTCTTGCATCATATGGTGCGCAATATTGTGGGAAGTCTTTTGGTGGTTGGTCAGGGTAAACAAAAGCCCGAGTGGATTAAGACGGTCTTGCAAGCAAAAAATCGAGAGTTGGCAGCCCCCACATTTGCACCCGATGGCTTATACCTAATGCAAGTGGGCTATCCCCAGCACCTAGCAATTCCTGCTCCGCATTGGCAAAACGCCTGGCTGCCAAAAGAGCTTATGCTTTCGGTATAAGCTAGACGAACAAAACAATGGGATTACTCGATTACACCCCCAATATCAGCAGAATCAAGATCTGTGGCTTACGCACACCCGCCGATATTGAGGCGGTAATTAAGGCCCAGGTTGATGCCATTGGTTTGGTGTTTTATCCACCAAGCACACGCGCAATTGCGCCCGAAGATGCGGGCGCCCTGATTGGGCAACTCCCCAAAGGGATTGATGCCGTGGGTCTAGTGGTGAACCCGACCCCCAATCAGATTGAGGAGATTAGGGCAAACGCGGCCATCACGATGTGGCAGTTTCATGGGGACGAGACCCCCGAGCAATGTAAACGCTTGGCGGGCGGCTTACCTTGGATAAAAGCAGCCCGAATTGGGCAATCCTTCAACTTTACCGAATTTTCCCTACAATATAGGGATGCAGCCGGCTTTTTGCTAGATGCCCTGGTTGAGGGCTATGGTGGAAGCGGTACAACTTTTGATTGGAATCAAATACCAACATCATGGGCAAACGCAAACGCGCCTCGGGTCGTTTTGAGTGGTGGATTGAACGCGCACAACGTCGGTGAGGCAATTGGGCTTCTACATCCTTGCGCGCTTGATATCTCCAGCGGAGTTGAAATCAGTAAGGGTGTAAAAGATGCAGCATTGATCCAGCAGTTTGTGGATGCTGTTCGGGTGGCTGATCGTAATTGCCACTCGTAATCATTAATTAACCCAGCGTTTTAATACAGTCGAGGTACCTATGTACGATAAACCAGATGCACGTGGACACTTTGGTCCCTATGGCGGCATTTTTGTGTCAGAGACACTCATGTTTGCGCTTGAAGAACTCAAGCAGGCTTATGCTAAATATCAACATGATCCAGAGTTTCTAGAAGAGTTTCGGTACGAGCTTAAGCATTTTGTCGGTCGACCATCACCCGTCTATCATGCTAAGCGCATGAGCGAGCAACTCGGTGGAGCTCAGATCTATTTCAAGCGAGAAGATCTTAATCACACCGGCGCTCACAAGATTAATAATGTGATTGGTCAAGCAATGCTAGCCAAGCGCATGGGCAAACCCCGCATTATTGCTGAGACCGGGGCAGGGCAGCATGGGGTGGCAACTGCAACTATTTGTGCCCGCTTTGGTTTGGATTGCACGGTCTATCAAGGCTCAGTTGATGTGGCTCGTCAAGCACAAAACGTTTATCGCATGAAGCTTCTGGGCGCTAAGGTCGTACCCGTTGAGTCGGGCAGTAAAACTCTTAAAGATGCATTAAACGAAGCAATGCGTGATTGGGTTACTAATGTGGAGAACACATTTTATTTAATTGGTACTGTTGCAGGCCCACATCCTTATCCGATGATGGTTAGAGATTTTCAGACTGTGATCGGTGAGGAATGCAAAACGCAAATGCCGGAGATGATCGGACGGCAACCCGACTACGTCATAGCGTGCGTGGGTGGTGGCTCTAATGCTATGGGTATTTTTTATCCCTATATTGATGTTCCCAATGTGCAGCTTATTGGCGTTGAAGCGGCCGGCCGAGGTATGAGCATTGGCGAGCACTCCGCTGCATTGTGTGCGGGTAAGCCAGGCATACTGCATGGCAATCGTACCTATCTCTTGCAAGACGAGAACGGACAAATTGCCGAGACCCATTCGGTCTCTGCAGGAATGGACTACCCTGGTGTGGGGCCTGAACATGCGTGGTTGAAGGATTTAGGAAGAGCGCAGTATGTTGCAATCTCCGATGTTGAGGCCTTGAAGGCCTTTCATGATTGTTGCCAAATCGAAGGCATCATCCCTGCCCTAGAACCATCTCATGCGATCGCCTATGCTTATAAACTAGCACCAACCTTATCAAAAGATAAGGTGATCTTGTTAAATTTATGTGGTCGAGGTGATAAAGATATGCATACCGTGGCACAGGCCACAGGTTCTGAAGGCTAAGCACTATGTCGAAGATTGCAGCAGTATTTGCAGCCCTGAAGGCTCAAGGAAAAAAAGGCTTGATCCCTTTTGTAACGGCTGGGGATCCGCATCCAAACATGACCGTCGATGTTATGCATGCCTTAGTAAAGGGTGGGGCTGACATTATTGAGTTGGGTGTGCCGTTCTCTGACCCCATGGCCGATGGTCCTGTGATTCAACGTTCATCAGAGCGTGCACTTGCGCAGGGTGTGACACTGCGCCAGTGCTTAGAGAATGTCAAAACCTTTCGGATCCAAAATCAGCAAACCCCTGTGGTCTTGATGGGCTACGCCAATCCCATTGAGCAAATGGGGCATGCAGAGTTTGCCAAAGCTGCTAAGGCAGTCGGTGTCGATGGTGTGTTGATTGTGGATTACCCCCCTGAAGAATGCGAAGAGTTTGCAAAGCAAATGCGTAGCAATAGCATTGACCCCATATTTTTATTAGCACCAACATCCAATCAGCAACGTATTGCGCATGCAGCGCAAATTGCAGCCGGCTATATTTATTACGTCTCCCTACGAGGCGTAACCGGGGCAAATACACTAAATACCAGTGATGTTGCGAGCGTTCTACCACTGATCCGTCAAGAAACAAATATCCCCGTAGCAGTTGGTTTTGGGATTCGGGATGCGGCCAGTGCCAAAGCGGTCTCGCAAACTGCCGATGCGGTGGTCATTGGCAGTCGGATTGTGCAACTCTTGGAGGAGGCTAAACCGGGAGAAGAGCTTGCTTCTTTAGAGCACTTTATTCATGAAATCCGCCACGCCTTAGACCATTAACTAGGATCGTTACAATATAGCCATGAGCTGGATCGATAAAATTCTTCCGCCCCAGATCCAACAAAGCGATCCGGCTAATCGCAAGACTGTGCCTGAAGGATTGTGGGTAAAGTGCGGTGGTTGTGAAGCGGTTCTGTACAGCACCGATATCGAGGCCAATCTCTCAGTTTGTCCTAAGTGCGGTCACCACATGCGCATTAATGCGCGCAAACGCCTCGATCATTTATTAGATCCCAAACCACGTACCGAGATTGGCGACACCGTATTCCCAGTGGATGCCTTGAAGTTCAGGGACAGTAAAAAATACCCAGATCGTTTAAAGCAAGCTAATGATGTTTCTGGAGAATCAGAAGCATTGGTAGTGATCGCCGGCAAGATTGAATCAATCCCCGCTGTAGTTGCTTGCTTTGAGTTTGAGTACATGGGCGGCTCGATGGGTTCGGTCGTGGGTGAGCGTTTTGTGCGCGGCGTACAAGAAGCCATCAATAAAAAATGCGCGTTCATTTGCATTACGGCAACCGGTGGCGCCCGTATGCAAGAGAGTCTACTCTCCCTCTTGCAGATGGCCAAAACAAATTCGATGTTGACCAAGCTCTCGCAAGCAGGTCTACCTTACATCAGTGTATTGACGGATCCCACCATGGGCGGTATCTCTGCGAGCTTTGCCTTCATGGGTGATGTGGTGATGGCCGAGCCTAAAGCCTTAATTGGTTTTGCAGGGCCGCGCGTGATCGAGCAAACCGTGCGCGAGAAACTACCCGAAGGTTTTCAGCGCTCGGAGTTCTTAATGCAAAAGGGCGGTATTGACATGATTGTGGATCGCCGAGAGATGCGTAAAGAAATTGCGCACCTATTGGCTCTGTTACAAAATGTTCCAGCCGACAAATTACCTAAGCAATTACTCAACTCTAGTGGTTCGAGCTAAGTCGTGCCGGAGACCCCACAGAACAAGGCGATCCTCTTTACCAACCTAGATGAGTGGCTAGCTCATTTAGAGACCGCTCACCCCGTCGGTATCGATATGGGGCTCGTGCGTATTAATCGAGTTAAAGAGTCCTTGGGCCTGCAGTTCCAATGCCCCGTCATTACCGTGGGCGGTACCAATGGCAAGGGCTCGACATGTGCATTTCTAGAAAGTATTTTGTTAGCATCAGGTTATCGAGTTGCCTGTCACACTTCACCTCACTTACTGCGCTTTCATGAGCGCGCTCGGATTCAGGGTCGTGAAGCAACGGATGCTGAGCTCTTGCAATCTTTTAATCGGGTAGAGCAAGCACGGTGTCGGATTGAGAATGCGCCGACCTTAACGTATTTTGAGTTCACCACCTTAGCCATCATGGATCTCTTTGCCAATGCTGGGATTGATGTGGCGATTTTGGAAGTCGGGATGGGCGGTCGCTTGGATGCCGTCAATATTGTGGATGCGGATTGCGCCATTGTGACCAGTATTGATCTTGACCATATGGCGTATTTGGGGAACACCCGTGAGTCGATTGCATTTGAGAAGGCCGGCATCTTCCGTAAGAACGCAAGCGCCATTTGTGGTGATCCAGTTCCACCCCAAACCTTAATTGACCATGCCAAAGCTATTGGTGTAGATTTATGGCTGATGGGCAAAGATTATGGTTTTGAGGGCGATCAACAGCAATGGGGATGGTCCGGACGAGGAAAGCGCTTTAGTGGTTTGGCGTATCCTGCATTACGAGGCGCCAATCAATTACTCAATGCCTCTGCTGTGGTTGCTGCTTTAATGGCCTTGCACGATCGCCTACCAGTGAGCGCACAAGATATACGCAATGGCTTTGCCTTAGTAGAGTTACCAGGACGGTTTCAAGTGCTTGCAGGTAAACCAACGATTGTGATGGATGTGGCCCATAACCCCCATGCGTCTGCAACTCTGGCACAAAGTCTCGATAAGATGGGATATCACCCGTATACCTTTGCCATATTTGGAGCAATGGCCGATAAGGATATCGATGGGGTTCTTAAACCAATGATGGATTTGGTGGATTATTGGTACTGCACCGATTTATCAACAGCGCGTGCAGCGAAAGGGATAGATCTCGCCAAACAGATTCGGCTACTGGGTAAAGAGGCAGAGGTATTTTCTGGGGCGGGTAGCGCTTATCAAATGGCTTTGGATAAAGCGGGTGAGGGTGATAGAATTGTGATCTTCGGATCCTTTTATACAGTTGCGGGCGTAATGGCTTATCGAATTAATCAGGCACATTGATCCATGACCTTCATATCGAATCTATTTCGACGTAAATCCGACCCTCAAAAAATTGAGCCCCTTGCAAGGCGCCCAATTGCCAAACGTCCAAAATCAAACGAAGAGTCGGCCCAAGACCCAACCCTTACTGAAGATCCTGAGAAGCAACGCGCGCGCCATCGTTTAATCGGTGCTGCAACTCTCGTATTGATTGCGGTGATTGGTTTACCCCAAATCTTAGATAAAAAACCCAAGCCGGTTGCCAATGACATTACGGTTCAGATTGTGAGCAGTATTCCCAATCCAGCAGCTGGTATCTTAAACCCCGAGCCAGAGAAAAAAGTAAGTTCGGAATCTAAGCCGGAGACCAAGCTGGATATCAAACCAGAAGTAAAACCAACGGTTGTTGTACCTCCCACGTCCAGTTCTTCATCTTCAGCCTCCTCAGCACCACCAGCACCTAGTTCAAATCCAGCTAGTAAGGGTCTAGGTCTTGCTCCTGGAGAAGAGTTAGTTGTTATTAGTAAAGATGTACCCGCTAGCGGAGAAGTGAGGGCTTCTGCTAATGGAAAGTTTGTTATTCAGATTGGGGCGTTTGCATCCGAAGAGCGGGCCAATGGATGGCTTGCAAAACTCAAAGAGAATAAGATTCCGTATTACGTGGTCATGCGCAACAATGCCGAGGGAACCAAACTATTTGTTTTGCGGGCCGGTCCCTTCTCTGAGCGAGAAGCAGCCGAGCAAGCAGAGAAGCGTATTAGGGCATTAGGGCTTAGTCCCCGATTAGTCGAACTCAATAAGAGTTAATCATGGAAAAGTTAAGCGCCATTCATCTCACGACCCTCGATTACTTTGCGATTGGTATTTTGGTGATCTCGGCGGCAGTGGGGGTATGGCGTGGATTATTTAGAGAGGTGATTGCATTGGCCTCTTGGTTCATCGCCGCATGGCTTTCGTACCATTACTGCGATTATTTAGCCAGTGAGTGGTTATCTGCTTTCATTCCGAATGAGACCGCTCGTTTAGCGGCAGCATTCTTACTAATCTTTGTGGCGGTCTTAATTGGAGCTGGCTTATTGGCCAGAGCTTTGCAAAAAGTATTATCAACCGCCGGCTTAACCTTGGTTGATCGCTTCTTTGGACTCTTCTTTGGATTTGCTCGAGGTGTAGTGGTGTTGGTTGTTCTAGCAACATTGGGCGCATTAACCGGCGCACAACAAACTCACGCATGGCAAGCAGCGGCGATTCGACCCGCTCTGGAGCAGGGAACGAGCTTAATACGCTCTTGGTTACCAGAGAGTTGGGCTAAGCAGTTAAATGCAGTATCAATGACCGGCTCTAGTCGGTTGCCAGGGAGCTAAATATGTGCGGAGTGGTTGGAACAATCTCGCATCAACCCGTCAATCAACTTTTGTATGACGCACTCTTACTCTTACAGCATCGAGGTCAAGATGCAGCAGGGATTGCCACGATGCAAGGCAATTCCTTTGCGATGCATAAAGCCAATGGCCTAGTTCGTGACGTCTTTCGAACCCGTAATATGCGTAGCTTGGTCGGTAATGCGGGTATTGGTCAAGTTCGTTACCCAACCGCTGGTTCGGCAAGCAGTGAAGAAGAAGCTCAACCGTTTTATGTGAGTGCCCCATTCGGAATTATTCTTGCGCACAATGGTAATTTAACCAACGCACCCATATTACGCAGTGAGATGGCGTATCGCGATCGTCGTCATATCAATACAAATTCAGATACAGAAGTACTACTGAATGTCTTGGCCGATGAGTTGCAGAAAGAAACCAATAGCGCTGCCTTGGACGACGACTCGATCTTTAAAGCAGTAACAGGGCTTACTAAACGAGTGAAAGGCTCTTATGCGGTTGTATCCTTAATCGCAGGTTTTGGACTCTTAGCGTTTCGAGATCCCTTCGGAATTCGTCCGCTGTGCATTGGTCGGATTGATACCCCACAGGGACCCGAGTGGATGTTGGCCTCTGAATCCGTGGCATTAGAAGGTCTTGGCTTTACTGTGGTTCGCGATGTAGAGCCTGGTGAAGCGATCTACATTGATATGGATGGTAATTTTCACGCGAGACAGTGCGCTAGCAATTCCTCGCTCAACCCCTGTATTTTTGAGTATGTTTATCTAGCTCGACCAGACTCCACGATTGATGGGGTCACGGTTTATAACGTGCGGATGCGGATGGGTGACTATCTTGCTGAGAAGATTCGAGCAGAGACCGATGTGAGCAAGATTGATGTAGTAATGCCGATTCCGGATTCGAGTCGTCCTGCTGCCATGCAGGTGGCTAAGCGTTTGGGCATTTCGTATCGCGAAGGATTCTTTAAGAACCGTTACATCGGTCGTACCTTCATCATGCCTGGTCAAGCGGTGCGTAAGAAATCCGTACGCCAAAAGCTCAATGCAATGCGGATTGAATTCAAAGATAAAACAGTACTTATTGTGGATGACTCGATTGTGCGTGGCACGACTTCGTATGAGATTGTGCAAATGGCTAGAGAGTCGGGTGCTAAGAAAGTAATTTTTGCTTCAGCCGCCCCTCCGGTCCGATTCCCCAATGTATATGGTATTGATATGCCAACTCGCAGTGAGTTGGTGGCGTATGGCCGTACGCATGATGAGATCAATCAATTAATTGGGGCAGACCAGCTGATCTATCAAAGTGTCGAGGATATGAAAAAAGCCGTGCAAGATATCAACCCTAACATTAAGAACTTCGAGTCTTCTTGTTTTGATGGATGTTATATCAGTGGTGATATTACGGAAGCCTATCTGGATGCCCTTGAGGCGGCCCGTAATATTGCCAACACCGAAGAAGACCGCAAGAGCGACCCTAGTGATTTTGCTCGCTCGCAATTGCATCTGCAATTAGCAAACGGAGACTAGCCATCGTATTGTGGTTTGTGCGGCACGAAGGGATGACAGCTTGGCCATTCCCTGTCAAACTAGAGCTCTTATGAAAAAACCCATCCGCGCTAAACCTAATATGAAGACTCTAGCACCCGAGACCATCGCGGTTCGGGCCGGGACGCGGCGCAGCTCGGACTTTCAAGAGCACTCAGAGGCTATGTTCTTAACTTCTAGCTTTTGCTTTAATTCAGCCGAAGAAGCCGAGCATGGTTTTTCTCATGCTGACCAGGGATTTATCTATTCGCGTTTCACAAACCCAACCGTCAGCATGTTCCAGGACCGCTTGGCAGCACTTGAGGGTGGTGAGGCATGCATTGCAACCTCATCGGGTATGTCGGCAATCTTGACAACCGCGATGGCACATCTTCAGGCGGGCGATCATGTGATTTGCTCTAAGTCGGTCTTTGGGGCAACTACGCAACTGTTCTCATCGATCTTGGGTCGTTTTGGTATTACTACGACCTATGTCGCGATTCATGATGTCAAGGCGTGGCAAGCGGCAGTCCAAAAAAATACTCGCTTGTTTTATCTAGAGACCCCATCGAATCCCTTAACCGAGATTGCCGATATTGCAGCCATTGCTAAAGTGGCCAATAAAGCAAAGTCCCTATTCGTGGTGGATAACTGTTTCTGCACACCCGCGTTGCAAAAGCCCTTAGAGTTAGGCGCTGATGTCATCATTCATTCGGCAACCAAGTATCTCGATGGACAGGGTCGTGTCGTGGGTGGTGCGATTGTGGGCAGTACAGATTTTGTGATGGGCAAAGTATTTCCGTATGTGCGTACTGCGGGACCAACACTTTCAGCCTTTAATGCTTGGGTTTTCTTAAAAGGCTTGGAGACCCTCGATTTACGGATGAAGGCACAAAGTAATAATGCCCTAGCACTTGCACAGTGGCTAGAGAAGCAGCCTGGGGTGGAGAGGGTATTTCATCCAGGATTAAAGTCGCACCCCCAGCACGCATTAGCAAAGCGTCAGCAAAAAGCGGGTGGACCAATTGTTTCCTTTGTCTTAAAAGGTGGCAAGAAGGCGGCCTATCAACTCATTAATAAAACACGCCTGTGTTCAATCACGGCTAATTTAGGCGACACTCGCACTACCATTACCCATCCCGCAACTACAACGCACTGTCGCATTACACCGCAAGCCAGAAAAGAGGCAGGCATTGTTGATGGCTTAGTGCGGATTGCGGTAGGTCTTGAGAACATCGAAGACCTCAAGAACGATTTACAAGCCGGGCTAAAAAAATAGGAATGCTTGTTAAGTTCTAGGGCGCTGCATCAGCAGCACTCATAAAGCGGCGCGGATCATTAATAGGGCGCAGTGGCATGATGTGGATTAAATCGCAATTGAACTCTAAGTGGACCAAGGCGGCTTGCTCTAAACCAAGACGCCTTACCTCGGCTGCAGACGCTTCCCAGGTTAGGGTCTCTGCAATCGCCTCAATGACAAACTCGATCACAGCAATTTGTCCCAGTGCACTGATGTGCTTTACTCTGCAGGGAATACGACCATCCTGTGAAGTGGAGTGAACGCTTAAGCCGGCTTGCGGAATAACCCAAGCCACTTGGGATTGGGGTGGGATTTTACCCTTATCGGTAATTTGGAAGGCCCATGGACTAGAGCCCCACTGCAATCTGCCTGCATTAAATACTCCCTGAAAAAGATTGGGGATGCCGACTAATTGCGCAACCCTGGCATTACGCGGTTTAGCAAACAAGTCATTGGCATTGGCAGTTTGCAAACCTACTCCTTGATCAATCACGGTGATGCGATCGGCGAGCAAATGCGCCTCACGCAGATCATGGGTTACCAAAATAATTGGAATGTGCAAACGCTTACGTAACTCAGCGAGGGTTTGGTACAGAGTTTGCCGAGTTGGAATATCAATGGCAGAGAAGGGTTCGTCGAGCAGTAAGATTTTAGGAGAGCGCGCCAATGCGCGGGCCAGGGCAACACGCTGTTGCTGCCCCCCAGAAATTTGTCTAGGTAGGCGGTTGGCCAGCTCAGCAATATTCAGTTGTGCCAGCCAATCGCGCGCGCACTGTATTTGCTCAGCACGGCTTTCTCCATTGTTATGAAGAGCAATACGAACATTCTCGAGAGCACTTAGATGTGGAAACAATGCATATTGCTGAAACAAAAATCCGCACGATCGCAGCGAGGCATCTTGTGCCACTCGGGGACCTCTTGCAGAATCGCGATTGAGCCAAACCCTATTGGCACATTCGATATGGCCTATCTCGGGGTGATGCAAACCTGCAATCGAGCGCAGAACACTGGTTTTGCCACTTCCTGATGGTCCTACCAAGGCATGGATCTCGCCGTCGTCGACCTCTAATTTAATCGCAAGCGGATTCGGTACGGTTTGCTGAATATATAACTTAAGCACGCTGAGATCCTGTTTGGGGTTTACCAAATACCCCATAAGAGACAGCAATGGCGATTAGGGAGATGATTAATAGAATCAGCGATAAGGAACCTGCACCTGCTGTATCAAAGGTCTGGACCTTGTCGTAGATTGCAATCGAGGCAGTTTTGGTTTCCCCGGGGATGGCACCACCCACCATGAGGACCACTCCAAACTCACCTAAGGTATGCGCAAAGGTCATTGCCGCACCGCTAAGAATGCCGCGCCAAGCGAGGGGAAGTTCAATTAAACGAAAGCGTTGCCAGGTGTTCAGACCGCTAACTTTGGCAGCCTCTTTGATCTCTGGAGGGATTGCCTCAAAGGCACGCTGAATTGGCTGGATTGCAAAAGGGAGGTTCACAATCAAGGATGCAATTAATAAACCTGTGAAGGAAAAAACCAAAGGCTCACCGAATAGACTCTTCCCCGCAAAAACCACGATGAAGTAATAGCCCAAGACCGTTGGCGGCAAGACGAGGGGAAGTGCTAGGGCAGCCTCTGCCCATGATTTCAAAGGGCCAGCATCGGCGAGTCGGTGGGCTACCCAGATTCCGAATGGAATGAGAAGCACTAAGGTCCAAAAGGCCAGAGTGAGGGAAAGGGCGATGGCTTGGGTGTCTAGCAATTTACTTTATTCAATAAAATCAGTTACTTAAGAAATATATTATTTATGATTATGAGCTATTTTAGGCTCTAGGCGATGCTTGTGGGTTGATCTTTCGGGATGCTAATTAGGGTATCTCTGTATATGCATAAGGACAAATATTTCGTGTAATATTCGCAATTACGCATATTTATGGCAAACCTATTAAAGAATCCCAAAAAGACTCCACCATTGGAGGTCGGTGAGATGTTTGCAAAAAAACAATTGAGCCAGCAGCAAATGGAATCTCTATTTGTGGGTGTCTCAGAGTTCTTCGCAGTTTTATCCGAGCCATCTCGTCTACGTATCTTATACGCGCTATGTGAAGGCGAAAAATCCGTGACTGAAGTCATTGAGATGTGCGGCTCCAGTCAAGCCAATGTATCGCGCCATTTGTCTGCATTACATCAAGCCAAAATATTAAACCGCCGTAAGGTTGGCACGACGGTCTTTTATGCCATTGAAGACCAAGCGACCTTAGAGATCTGCCAAAACATCTGTGCGCGCATTGCCGAAGAACTTTTCTCTGAAATAAGTTAACTCCCATTTAATGTCTATCCTACATACTGCAATGATCAAAACCTCCCCGAATACCCAAGCCCTCGAGTCCTGCAGCCGTATTCAGAAAGCACCCGAGAACTTTCTCTCGCAAGACGCCATCGCAGATATTACCCAGCATGGTGCAAACGAGGAGCGTCGTGGTTTCTTGCGCAAGAGTTTTGTGGCGGCACTTGGTGGAGCCAGTGCCATTGGTGGTGGTCTCGCTATGGCAAATCCCCAAGGGGACCCTGCTATTTTGGAGAAACAAGAATGGCAAACCACGCTTGGTAAAAACGTAGCAACTGACCCCTATGGAATGCCATCGGTTTATGAGAAGAATCTAATCCGCCGTGAGTCACCGGGCCTTACACGCGTATCGGCAGCATCGGTTGCTTTCACACCTTTGCAAGGACTCTTTGGCATCATTACCCCCAATGGTTTGCACTTTGAACGCCACCATCAGGGTTGGTATAACCTCGACCCAAATAAACACCGTTTGATGATTAATGGTTTGGTGAAGAACGAAAAGGTATTCACCATGAATGACCTGATGCGTCTACCGTCGGTCTCGCGCATCCACTTTATTGAGTGTGGAGCCAATACTGGTTTGGAGTGGGGCAATGT